>OIFN01000330.1_pt1 | contig 18855 bp, 20 predicted proteins | sample 1582091 | NCBI WGS metagenome assembly OIFN01 (sample SAMN07501064, study PRJEB24779) | human gut metagenome
CTGCTTTTTACCTACACGTGCTTTCATGGCTGTACATCCATCGATGGCATGAGGTGGGTATAATTCAACATACATGAAATATCCATCATGCATAGCCTTTAGGGTATTATCTATTCCTACTATATTAAAACCATTTCGATTGTAATCAGGGCACTTCATATGCCATTCTTCGTAATCATCAAATAGTTTTTCTTGGATCCAATTGTAAAAGCTCATATACACTCTCCACTATACACTGCAACTTATATGTAATATATATCTTAATAAATGTCTTAATATGTATCTTAATTATATCATTATTAAGGAATACTTATAATAAAAGCACCGCACTTTTACATTTAAAAGAAATACATATTATAAAGACACTGTACTTTCATATTTAATAGAAAAAAATACCCCTACAAGATACGTCTTGTAGGGGTATTAATCACACTATTTGGATTCTTATTTAGGTTCTAATTTATTTAGATTCTAATTTAGCTGCCAATTCATTATATTTTTGTGCTAATTCATTATATTTTTCAGATAGGTCTTTCATATCTTTCTTAAGTTGTGCCGCATCTTCAGTAGTTACCTCTTCGGAGCTTTTACCAAATTTGAAATTAGCACCTAAGCTAATAGAATTACGGCCGTTACCAACAGTAGTGGCAGCATTAAACATTGTATTTTTATTAGGGCGATAGAAGGCACCTAAAGCTGCTGCATTAGCATTTTTATAATTACCAAAGCCAACGGAGTAGGACCATTTGTCATGTTTATCGAAATCTAATGGATGCAAGCCAGCAAGCGCTGCAGAAGCCGCTGCTACGCTAGATACTTGTTGATCCGTATACGCTTTAGCTTCATTCAAGCTATTCGCGCCACCATTAATAATACGATTATTTAACGTATTAATATCGCCTTCGATCGTAGTGATACGGTTTTCATGATTATCTACTACATCTTTAATAGCATGTAATTGAGAGCCATTGACTGCATCAGTAGATGTAGCAGATACACGACTGCTGCTACATTTGTAATGGTACGTTCTGCACCACTATCACCAATGCTCAATGTACCAACTGCATTTCCACCAGCAAAACTATATGTTCTGCCGCCGATAACACCGGAACTAGTAGATACAGCTGTGTCAGTAACAGACTTAGCCCCAAGTGCAATGCTGTTATCTGTTGCAGCCATCGCATTTGTACCGATAGCGATGCCATTTTCCTTTGTTGTAGTTGCGCTATGACCGATTGCTAAAGAGTCCTTTTCTGCTGCTTTAGCTAATGTACCAGCAGCAAAAGCACTTTTACCAGCACTAGTAGAATAGTTACCTAATGCTACAGCATCCTCATTAGAAGCTGCAGTCTTAAAGCCTAATGCTGTAGAATACGCACCGCTAGCATTTGCATAAGATCCCACTGCAGTTGTATTCATAGCAGTTGCTTCCGCATTAAAACCAAATGCAGAAGACTGATTACCAGAACCTGTGGAGCTATAACCTACTGCTGTAGCGTAATCATTTTTTGCTTTTGCATTATAGCCAATCGCTGTGCCCATAATGTTATTGGCCTTTGCATTATTACCGATAGCCACAGTATTTTGAGCAGTTGCTTCTGCTTTACGACCAATGGCGTATGCATCATCGTACGTTGCTTTAGCACTGTCACCGAAGGCGATAGCATTATTACCTTGTACCTTGGCACCAGTACCACCTACCAAGGCATTATTACCTTTAATGCTATTATTCATGCCCAAAGCCACGGAGTTTTTGCCATCAACGCTATTATGTGCACCAACTAATAAAGAGTTAATCGCATTGTCATTATTAGCATGGTTAAAGCCGCCTACGATATTATTAGTACCACCAACAGTATTGCTAGTACCTACTACCAAACTGTGAGTAGCAGAGTTTGTATTATACCAACCTGCTACGATACTGCCCGGACCAGATGTAGTATTATTACGACCAGAAGTGATACTATCAGAAGCAGAAGATCGAACTGTATTCTTGTCACCACCGAGCAATATATTATTTACAGGGGAGAACATATCATTCTCAACTTTGTTATTTCCACCATAAGCAATGGAATTTTGCATACTTAATGGCGCAGCAGTGGTAGCACTAATATCTAAATTAGATGCTGCAAGTGCTGTTGTAGTAATACTTGCGGTAATCATAGCCGTTAACAGTAATTCTTTTTTCATTTGGTTTCCCCTTTTAAGACAACACAAACAATAAACCTAAAAAAAGATTCAAAGCTATCTAATGGAACTTGAATCTTATTGTACCCCTCTATACACTATTCATTGTCAAAATATGAATAAAATATGAATATTACTCTAATATTATAATTCTAGCTCATAAGAATTGCAAGATAATACAAAAAGAAGGCATACTGCTTATAAAAGCTGTATACCTTCTTTTCTATACTGGTGCGCCTAACCGGAATCGAACCAGTGACACGCAGTTTAGGAAACTGCTGCTCTATCCTACTGAGCTATAGACGCATGTATACTTTATTATATCGTTTTTAATAAAGTATACGCAAGGCGTCCTTATTGTTGTAGGTATTGGTTATTTACTTGTTTTTGTTCTTCTGGGCTGAGGTTTTGATAGCCTTTAGCTAATGCACTTACCCAAGATCCATAAGCAGGGTTTGGGAATACTACAAAGGTAGTACCAAAGTCTTCTTTATGAGCATCGATGATGCCATTTCTTTCAGCTAGTGTCTTACCTTTTGTGCCGATTGGGAAATCACCAGCGTTATCGCCCATGTATAAAACGACATAGTATTTTTTAGCAATCGCATCGAAGCGAGGTTGTTTGTCAGAGTCTTTTTCGAATAGTAGTACATGGTCTTTATCGACGGATGGGAATCCTAGTTCCTTAAAGTTTTGTACTGTTGCATCATAGTTAACAGGCGCATAGCGGTTTGAAACGTAGAATATTTCAACACCTTGTTTATGTACTTCATTTAGGAATTCAACAGCACCAGGCATGGCTTGTGATTTCCCTTGATGTACCGCTTGACGCCACCAAGGAGCATCGAATCGACCATTGCCATTAGCAATGCTTTCACCCATCAGTTTTGTATTGTCTACTACTGTTTCATCCGCATCAAGAACGATAGCTAAAGGCTTTCTTTGATGAGATGGATCTGCAACAGCCATTTTAACAAGATTCATCGCCACATTATACCCTTGATATGCTAGCGCTCTATACTCCGCAGAAGTACGCATCCATAACAATCCCATCGTTTCTGTTTCAGCTTGATATTGCTGTTTTTGCTTGAGCGCTGCCTGTTCCATCTGAGTTGTAACAGTAGTAGGAACTATGCTACTTGCTTTCACCGTCTTCGGAGAGTCCGCCTGCACTACAGAACCTACGCAAAGACTACCACCAAGACAAGCCACCGCTACATACCATACTAAACTACTACGTTTCATAACTGCCTCCTAACCACATTTGCTCTCTGTATAAATACAATACACAATGTAATTCTACATAGTTATACTAAAGTCCTCTATAAATTAATATGCTATTAGTGTATTTTAAAATCTATCTACACAAGAACTATGCTATAATACGACTGTTGATAGTATTAGAGAGTTATTATAAAAAGAGGTATATGTAATGCAATTATGTAAACGATCAATTATTACCAGTTCACTATTAGCTGTATTGGCTATATCGTCTGCGTACGGAGCTACACCTGTACAGCCAAGTGAAAGCACAGACACTGCAGTGGTTGATATGGATTATTCTAATATTCCAGAGTTAAAAAAATCTATCGAAAGCGCAACACCTGCTATGGTGCAATCTACGCTTAATGCTTCTAATGGAAAGCCTACTAAAGATAAGCCCATCTATTCAACAGTGACTATGTCTGGTAACCGTGTTGTATCCGTAAAAACTTACAAAACTAAAGAAGAACAAGAAAAAGCCATATTAAAAGAGCGTAAACGCTTAGACAAGGTCACTGCTGAACGTCAGGCTAAAAGAAAAGACGAAACACGCACAGATATGCTAAAAGGTTTAACACCAATACCGTCCTATCCACCGGTAAGCGAAACACGTGTATTACAAAGCGAAATGTTCTCTAGACCATTCGGCAGACAACTAGATTTGCGTTTAGTAGAGGCCTATACACAAGATTATGACAAGGCCAAACCTGGCGATATTTATGTCTATGCAGATTATGTGGACTACACATCTAAGCAGCTATTAGGTGAAAAAGATGGTACCACTGCTATTTCAGCTATGATACTACGTGTAATCATGAGAAAAGACGAAAACAAAGCTTTCAGCATCGATGTAAATGTGTACTTCATAAATCCAACAACACATACTATTTCCATAAGTCGTTCTGAAGATGCAAAAGGCATTGATATCAAGAAGAGCGAAAGGGCTGAGGCTGTATTTAAACTACCTTCACACCAACTACAAGCCGGCGATCCGCAGTATGAAATTGCTAAGCTTATGTATCAGGACTTAACTAATAAGAAATTTGATTAGCAATATTTAAATACACTCACATGACAAAAGCCCCTCCTTACTATGAGCTACATAGCAAGGAGGGGCTTCGTTTTAATTTAAGGAAGTTCTTTTAATCGTCAGTGTTATTCAGAGAGAGTATCTCTGTTATGTAAAAAGTATTTATAATACTATTTCACATCACTAAAATCAATGTTCATGCCCAATGCTTTAGCAATGCCTTCACCATAAGCTGGATCACATTGGTAGCAATGTTTTGCATGACGTTCTTTAATGAAATCAGGTACACCATTCATAGCCGCTGCCGTATTGTCAAACAAGGCTTGTTGTTGTTCAGGGCTCATGAGGCGGAACAATTTACCTGGTTGTGTAAAGAAGTCAGAGTCGTCTTCATAGAAGTCATATTGGTAGGCTGGACCAGATACGTCGAGAGGAGGATTTTTGAATTCCGGTTGTTCAGCCCATTCACCAAAGCTATTTGGTGCGTAGCCAATTGTAGACCCATGGTTTCCATCTATACGTCCTTGACCATCGCGATGATAGATATTTACAGGACATTTAGCGGCATTAACAGGGATTTGATAATAATTTGCTCCTAGACGATAACGTTGCGCATCCGCATAGGAGAACAAACGACCTTGAAGCATTCTATCAGGAGAGAAAGAGATACCAGGAACGATAGTAGTCGGTGCAAATGCAGCTTGTTCTACATCTTGGAAATAATTTTCTGGGTTGCGATTAAGTTCCATCACACCAACTTCAATCAATGGGAACTCATCGTGATACCATACTTTAGTTAAGTCGAATGGATTGTATGGCATATTGTTAGCTTGTTCTTCCGTCATCACTTGGATGCATAATTTCCATTTAGGGAAATCACCTTTTTCAATAGCCTCAAAGAGGTCACGTTGATGGCTTTCACGGTCACTAGCTACCACATTAGCCGCCTCAGCGTCGGAAAGATTTTCAATCGGCTGTTGGCAAATCCAATGGAATTTAACCCATACGCGCTCATCGTTTTCGTTGATAAGACTGTATGTATGACTGCCAAAACCATGCATTGTACGGTAGGATTTAGGAATACCACGGTCACTCATGACGATTGTTACTTGGTGGATCGCCTCTGGCAAGCTAGTCCAGAAGTCCCAGTTTGCTGTCGCATCGCGAAGATTTGTTTTCGGATTCCGTTTTACAGCGCGGTTCAAATCAGGGAATTGCAATGGATCGCGGATAAAGAATACCGGTGTATTGTTACCTACGAGGTCCCAGTTTCCTTCTTCCGTATAAAATTTTACGGCAAAGCCACGAATGTCGCGTTCTGCATCGGCCGCACCACGCTCACCAGCAACGGTGGAGAAACGCACGAATAACGGCGTTTGCTTGCCTACTTCAGAGAAAATTTTTGCTTTCGTATATTTTGTAATATCGTTAGTTACTGTGAAAGTACCAAATGCACCAGATCCTTTAGCATGCATGCGGCGTTCAGGAATCACTTCGCGCTCAAAATGAGCTAATTTCTCCATGAGCCAAACATCTTGCATCAGTACAGGACCACGTTTACCTGCTGTAGCAGAGTTGCGATTATCTGGTACGGGAGCGCCAAAGGCGGTTGTTAGTTTCTTTTCATTATTCATATTACAAACTCCTACTTAGAGATCAAAATGAAAGTAATTTACTTTACATAATTTTTAGATTATATATCTCAATTAAGATAAATATTATTAACGGATAATTATTATCCATTAATCTATAATTAGAATATCACATTTTTTTTAACAGAACAACCCTAAACCTTTATAAATCTTGTATACACGATATCATTTACAAGAACCAAAATGAGAATTGTGGCATTATATATATTTAAATGCGAACTAAATCTCTCTATCAAAATAAAAAACACCTTGCTTCTATCATCAACGTGTAGATCACAAGGTGTTTTCATTCAATTTATGCTGGACGGCTCCAGTCGACTTGTACGTCGATAGCTTCCCACATGCGTGTTAAAGCTAATTTTAGGTTATCCAAAGATTCTAATGGTTTTACAGTCAAGCGTTCATATGTATCAAGACCTGTAGCATGCTCGATGGCATGTTCGTCGTTCAAGTAAGCGATAACCTTATCAACCCACTCTTGTTCAGGTAAATCTACGGACACTGTTTTTGCTTCTGTGTCATAGGACAAGAAGCCATTGCTGTTAATGCCATAATGGATGGCTACGCGAAATAAACTCATATCTATACCTCTCTTGCGGTAATTTTTAAACACTATATCCATATTGTAACATGAATAAATATATTAGCGAAAGTATTCAATATAAACTTTATGAGTCTATTGTATCGAGTTATATGTCTTCGTTAATGTCGCCTACATCACTATTCTTATATAGGTCACGGCCCTTATCCATTTTAGTAGATTCCACATCCTCATTAGTAGATTGTGCATCTACTGCGGCCTTTAGCTCCGATCGTTTTCTACGCGTTCCATTGTCTCCGTGAAAGCGCTGCCATAATGCGCCACTCATAACGGCCGTTTCACCAAATTTAGATTCTAATGAATCTAATACGCCAGCTAGTTTATTTTCAGTCTCATATTTAGGTGATTCGAAAAGACTATCTTGCATAGGTACCTCTTCGTCGAGGCCACTTACGGTGAGACCTAATAGTCGTATAGGACCAGGAGGATCTATCCATCGGGTTTCCTCAGAAGAATACATAAAGGCTTTAGCCTGTACCTTAGTTGTAGCACCTAAGGATTCAAGCTCTTTTGCTTTTCCTTTAGGTTTCTTGCTCGTCTTATCTTGCATGAGCTTGTTCCAAAGGAGCAGCGCAGTTTCGAAGAACACATGCTCATGGTCTGATGGTGTATCTAACCGCTTTTGGCGGGATACGGTGGTGAAATCATCGTACCGAACCTTAATGGATACGGTATGACCTAAGAGATTACGTTTTCTCAATCGCTTTGATAAGCGGTTCGCAAAGTATCTAAACTCTAGTTCAATGGCACTACCATCCGTTAAATCTTCTTCGTATGTCTCCTCAGCTCCGATAGATTGTATTTTGCGATCTGTTTCCACCGGTCTATCGTCAATCCCGTTCGCTAGTTCCCATATGCGCCGCGCCTGGTTGCCCACGAGGGGAATTAAACTGCTTTCATCAGGCAACGCTTGAATATGACGCATCAAGTGAAAGCCCCCTGTTTTCAAGATTTTTTCGGTACGAGGACCTACGCCCCAAATGCGTTTAATCGGTAATGGAGCTAAAATCTCTTTTTCACGGCCATAAGGTATGACTACAAGGCCGTCGGGCTTATCTAAATCGGATGCCAATTTGGCAAGGAATTTATTCGGTGCTAGCCCTGCAGAGATAATAAGACCTGTTTCCTCAAACACTCGGTCTTTAATGGCTCTGCCCAGTGCTTTTGGTCCACTATACATGGTAGACATACCGCTAACCTCGAGAAAGGCTTCGTCGATAGATAGAGGCTCAATGTGAGGCGTAAATTCTTTCATAATAGAAAAAATCTGATGGGATACCTCTTTGTAACGATCCATACGCGGATACACATAGATGCCATCGGGACAGAGTTTCTTAGCACGAGAGATGGGCATGGCGGAGTGAACTCCAAATTTACGAGCCTCATAGGAGCAGGTAGCAACGACGCCACGTGAAGAAAGACCACCCACAATTACGGGGTGGCCTTTATATTCTGGATGATCCAATTGTTCGATGGACGCGAAAAATGCATCCATATCAACATGCATAATCCATCGTCTCATTGTTACGCTTCTTTTTCGTGCTCAGAAATACGGCAGTATTTAATTTGCGCGCAAATACACTCATCCTTAGATTTATATAGTTGAGGGATGATTTCTAAAATATCGCTAAATGTAGCTTCATTAATGGAATAACGAGTCCATAAGCCATTACGTTGAGAGTTAACTACACCTGCATCAATTAAGATTTTCATGTGGTAGCTCAACGTAGATTGGGACAAATTGAAGCTAGCTAAAATATCAGCTGCACATAATTCATTGCAAGACAACATATCGATGATGTGTAATCTTGTTTCATCGCTTAATGCCTTGAAAATCGTAGCTAAACGTTCATAAGAAACTTCAACCATATTTTTAACTCCTCAAATCTGTATCAAAAAATGTCAATCTACTTTATTGACTCTATTATATACTATTTCTTAATGTAAATCTATTTTTTTCTTTATATTTGTATCTTAATAATTTATTATGAATATCATTTTTATATATATGTGTAATTTTTACCACATTATAAACTAATTTAAGTACGTCATAGTTTGTATATTGTGAATATTTTAAATAAATTTTCATCTCATAGATTTATTTAGTTATACATAATTTTGCATATATAAAAATTTTGTAAAATATTTTTCTATAGAATTTTCGATATATGCATTTTCTGATAACCTTATAGCATACTTCGATATACCGCACCACATTAGCAACCGAAAGGATTAGATATAAAGTATACTTTTTTTGTAGTCTAAATCATTTCATTACAAAAGGCTCCTCTTAGAGGAGCCTTATCTGTATAATTCTATAAATCGATTGCATAGCACTAAAATTTGAGAAATTATACTGCTACATCGACGCTATCGAATATAATCATTTATATTATATCAAATTAGTATAGATTAGAATACGTTTACCAAGTCGATAGTTTGGTTACGGTTAGGACCTACGGATACGATACCCAAAGGTACACCTGTTACTTCTGCAATACGTTCTACATATTTGCGAGCATTTTCAGGAAGATCTTCGTATTTACGGATACCAGAGATATCTGTTTCCCAACCTGGCAATGTTTCGTACACTGCTTCGCATGCTTCAAGGTCTTTCAAGTTAGCTGGGAAGCCTTCTACATCTTTACCATTCAATTTATAACCTACGCAGATTTTCAACTCTTTGAATGTATCAAGAATATCCAAACGAGTGATTGCAAGGTAATCAAGGCTGTTAAGACCTGCCGCGTATTTTACAACCATAAGATCTAACCAACCGCAACGACGAGGACGACCAGTTACAGTACCGAACTCATGACCAAGTTCGCGAAGGTTATCGCCAGTTTCATCAAGAAGCTCTGTAGGGAATGGACCTGCACCAACGCGTGTTGCGTAAGCTTTTACTACGCCGAAGATATTTTTCAAGTAGTTTGGACCAATACCAGCACCTGTGGAAGCACCACCAGCGATTGGATGAGAGGATGTTACGAATGGATATGTACCATGATCAAGGTCAAGCATAGTTGCTTGAGCACCTTCGAACAATACCTTTTTATCCTCTTGAACTGCTTTCAAAACAGCGATGTTAGTGTCTGTTACATATGGTTTCAATGCTTCAGCATATTTGATGTAATCCGCTAAGATTTCATCGTAGTTAACAGGTTCAGCATCATAAACCTTTGTAAGCATTTTGTTTTTGAATTCTACATTGTATGCTAATTTTTGTTTGAATGTATCCAAGTCATACAAATCGCAGATACGGATGCCGATGCGGTTAATCTTATCAGCATAGCAAGGACCAATACCGTTTTTAGTAGTACCAATTTTAGCGTCCCCTTTAGATGCTTCCTCTGCATTATCTAAAGCGATATGATATGGCATGATAACATGCGCACGGTCGGAAATGTGAAGAGATTTAGCAGATTTACCTTGTTTTTCAAGACCTTCAATTTCTTGTAACAAAACTTTAGGGTCAATTACAACACCAGTACCAACGATATTTTGTTTGTTATCGTACAAGATGCCACTTGGTAACAGGCGAAGCGCAAATGCTTTGTCATCTACTACAACAGTATGACCTGCGTTATTACCACCTTGACTGCGCACTACAACGTCCGCACGTTCCGCAATCCAGTCAACGATCTTACCTTTACCCTCGTCACCCCATTGAGTGCCGATAACCATACTTGTTGCCATATCTATATCCTCCATGTGAAAGTCTAAATAATTCATTATCATTATACAACAATGTTCGGACTCTGTGAAAGTATTTATACAAATTCAATCTTTAGTTTCTTGCCGAATGCATGAGCTATTTTCTGTAAAGTCTTCAAAGATGGATTGCCATTTCCATTTTCAATCTTACTAATATCAGACTGAGTAATGCCGGTTAATTCAGACAGCTGCATTTGTGTCATATGAGCAGCTAATCGCGCCTCAACTATGTTTTGAATAATTTGGTACTCATCATCTAACGCATCCCACTCTTTTTTAAACTTCGGATTTTTTAATTGTTTCTCTAAATATTGATCTAACGTTTCCATATTATATATACCTCTCAATATAATCGTTCTTATATTTAACAGCTAATTCAATAGCACTTTTAGGTGTTTTCATGGATTTCTTTACAAAACCATTTGTTAAAACAATTCGTTTTCCCACAAAAAAGAAATACAATATCATAAAAAACAACAGAAAACGTATCCATCATATTCCTCCTAGTACTAGAAGAAATCTTTACTTAAATTATATGTTAAAACATATATTCAGTAAAGATATGAGATATAGAGATTTAAAGTCTTACTATATCCAATATAAGTATCTAATCTCTTAAAGTAAAGAAATGGGAGGTGACCATTAGTCACCTCCCATGTATTGACATTTTAACTAGTCAAAGTATTCTATTTTGCCCTAGATACTATTCCTTTTTTAATTTTTATCTGTTGCTTAAGTACTATTTTGGTTCTTTAAGCCATAGGCTCATTAGGAGTCCCATAAGACCTACAGGTATCAATGTCATCAAAGCAGTTTGCACGTCATAGATGTCTGCTAGATGGCCTACATATGGCGCTACAAGGCCGCCTAAGGTAATGCCAAGGCCTAGTGTAATCCCCGACGCAAAGCCTGCATTTTTAGCAAGGTATTTTTGACCGAGTACGGTAATCGGTCCATATTGTGAGAATACGCCAAAGGCCATCGGTATCATAGCACCAAAGAAGCCCCATATATTTGGGACAAAGATAAATACTAAAATGGATGGCAAGAAGATAAGATTGCCTAAGCGCACCGTTTTAAGGAAGCCTAATTTATCAGATAAAGCCCCTCCCATATAGGTAAGGACAGCGCCCATTGCAAAGTACACAGTTAACGCCAAGCTAGAGGCACTGGCTTCGCCATTAATAACGGTAATGTATAGAATAGGAATAAAGATAGATAGTACAGAGAACAATATAGATCGTGAAGCGATTACAAAGAATAACTTGCCGAAGCTTACCCAATCGTTGGCACCAGTATTAGTGGACTTAGCAGAGCTTTTACTTTCACCAACAACATCGGTAGCCGCAGAACCTGTAAAGGCATACACATACAATAACACGCCAATCAATGCAATGGCCGTGAACACCCAAAGGAAATGAGCACCAAAAACGTACACACCACCAGCAAGGAGCGGACCCAATGCAAAGCCAGCGCTGCCACCTACGGCAAAGCGCCCCATAGCATTACCAAGCTCATTGGATTGCATACGATTTACAAGAAGTGCCGCCTCAGGATGGAACAATGCAGCCCCAAGGCCTGCAATGAGCGATAGAGTAAGTATCATCTCATAGCTCGTCGCCAGTGCAATGGCACTAATGGAGACTAATGTTATGGAAAAGCCTACCGGAATGAACCAAGGTACGCGCCACCGATCGGCCACATAGCCCAATGCAGGCTGCGCAATAGAGGCCACCACGGTGTTACAAAAAATAATGGTAGCCGATTGGTAGTAATTAAGGCCAAAGTTAGCAATAAAGAACGGAATCAATGCGGCCAACGAACCTTGACCGAAATCATTAATACAATGAAAAATAGGCGGTCCGTACTTTCGTATAATACGTTTCATATACCCTCCTAATAAAATAGCTAATTTTTCCTAAGATACAGAGATACTCACGAGGAAACTAGCTCATAATTGTGCGCAAAATAGTGTAAATAACAGATTACGTTCAAAATAAAAAGAGTAGATATAGCCAACACCTAATGCATGTGCCATAGGCTTGTTGGTCTATACCTACCCTAGTCTTTCATATGTTATGTGGGAAGTACCCTACAATTATAGGCCAAAGCGAGCCATGATTGTATCTACATGTTTCAACAATTTATGTGGATCGAAGCATGCATCGATTTCTTCAGCAGTCATGTATTTCTTGATGTTTTCATCAGATTTAAGACCTGTAGCAAAATCTTTACCTTCAAGCCAACGTTCCATAGCGTATTTTTGAACCCAACGGTATGCTTCATCACGTACTGCACCTTTGTCTACAAGGTGAGTCAAAATTGTTTGGCTGAATACAAGGCCACCTGTAAGGTTAAGGTTTTTAAGCATTGTTTCAGGATATACCAACAATTTATCGATAGTGCGGATTGTAAGGTGAAGCATGTAGTTCAACGAAATTGTTGCATCTGGTAAAATAACGCGTTCTACAGAGCTATGGGAAATGTCGCGTTCATGCCACAAAGCTTGATCTTCGTAAGCAGATTGAGCATAACCACGAAGCAAGCGAGCCATACCGCAGATTCTTTCACATGTAATCGGATTACGTTTATGAGGCATCGCAGAGGAACCCTTTTGTTTAGGGCTGAAATACTCTTCTGCTTCGCGCACTTCAGTACGTTGCAGATGACGGATTTCCAAAGCGATTTTATCCAATGTACCGCCTACAACAGCGATAGTAGACAACAATTCAGCATGACGGTCACGTTGTACGACTTGTGTAGCGATTTTAACAGGTTCAAGACCTAATTTTTCGCATACATATTGTTCTACGAACGGATCGATGTTGGAGTAAGTACCAACAGCACCGGACAATTTACCAACAGCTACGCTTTTACGAGCATGTTCCATGCGTTCGATATCGCGTTCTACTTCAGCCATCCACAATGCTAATTTCAAACCAAATGTAGTAGGTTCACCATGAATACCGTGAGTACGGCCGATCATAGGTGTATATTTGAACTCAGCTGCGCGACGACGCAATACTTCGTGCAAGCGTTTCAAGTCTTCAATCAAGATGTCGCATGCTTGTTTCATCATGTAACCAAGTGCTGTATCTTTAACATCAGTAGATGTAAGGCCAAGATGGATGTATTTAGCCGCTTCAGGACCTACGTATTCGCCCACTGCTGTTACGAAGGAAATAATATCGTGGTTTGTTTCCTTTTCGATTTCATGAATGCGTTCAACGTCGAAATTGCCCTTTTCACGAATGGCTTTAGCCGCTTCTTTAGGGATAACGCCCAACTCAGCTTGTGCCTCGGATGCCAATGTTTCTACCAATAACATCGTATCGAACTCGTTGCGTTCACTCCAAATATGGCCCATTTCTTCTCGTGTATAACGTGGTATCATGATGTCTCCTTTGCATGATAAAAGCTAGATTTCTTATAGGATAATTGTACCATATGTGAAAGCTCCATTCAATGAATGGACATAAATTTTCCGAATGATAATTACATTAAATTTACTAATTGTTCGTATTTATTGGTACACCATACTTTAACTTAGAATTTATACTGATAAAATGATATACTAGAGCTATCTGAAATATACAGGGACTTGTATATCATTACTGGGAGGCTTTCATGGCAAATTTAAATCGCAAAGAGCGTCGTGCACAGCGCAACGAATCAAATACTATAGGTATACTATTACGCTTATTCTTTGGACTCAGCTTTATCGGCTTGGCTGTAGTTCTATTTGGAGAGTTTGATCTCAATTATGTATTTTCTATCTTTACAGCAGATATTATCGTGTCCTTAATTTACGTGATACTCAATAAATCTCGCATCACTACATCCTTAACTGTTAATACCAATGTACGCGTCATCATTGCATTCCTCATCATGCTAGTAACAATGTTCTTCTACGCTTTCGCTTTATGGCGCGTGGATCAATTTAGCGCACCTATGCAGATTATATTATTTATCGGTGGCGCCATCGTATACCTTGCGGTGTTCAACTCCACTAAGACAATGCTTACTAATCAAGACTAATACAAACATAACAAAAGAGGCATATCTTACATACATTTGTATGAGATATGCCTCTTTATTGTCCTAGAATAACGGGAACCGCTAAGTAAACAGGTTCACCCCGTCGGTTAACGATAGATCCACTGCTTTTGATAATGCGCAGTGCTTCGTCTCGTACAGCTGGTGGTACATCATCCACGATCAGTGGCGTATGTTCACCAACAATGACATTACCGTTAACATCAAAGTTAACTCGTACTACCACCTTGCCAGTTACGGCAGATGTTCGCCCCTGATCTTGCACAGTCCGCAAGTAGTCATGAGGATTAATATCTGGTTTTTGTAAAAGCGCTTGTTGTCCTGGCGTCAATAAACTCAATGCTAAATCAGATAAGACAGATAAGTCACTAGATTCAGGCAATCCATCTCCAGTTGCATTCGGATCTGATATTATCTCTTTACCGATAGGCGCTTTACTATTTTTGGAGGATTTTTCATCCTTAGAATCAGCTCCGTGCGTAACTACAGCTTGTTCACTGCTGCTCGTTTCCGATTCAATAGCCTTTGGAACGGTCCATTCTCGGCGTACACTAGATGCTGCTGTACTTCCACTTAACGCTTTAGTACGTTCATTCTCTGGCTTACGCTCATCCAGTGAAGGATTCACTTTAGGAGCGGCCCCTTCTGGAGTTACATTCTGTGGTTTTTCCATAGGATTGTCCGCTGGTTTCGGTGCAGTGTCAACAGCCTCAACCCCTGTATCGCTTTCACCATCATCAGGCAAATTAAAGCTAATTTCCGCCGCATCATGGGCAGGCCCAGTACCAGCCATACCACGCAAAGAAAGACCCATACCAGAAATCAGCATAGTCGTAATCCCCAAGGACACAATAAAGGGTTTTAAATAATGTGATTCAAACATAGAATCACTTCCGTTCCGTAGCGACGCTAATATATTTAGCGCCATTCACCTTGAGCATGTCCAATAGGGCGATAACCTCGCTATAGTAAACATCCTTAGATGCGCGAATGACAAAAGCTTGTCGAGGTGCCTGCTTCACGATAGATTGTACCTCTTCAGCCAATCGGTCGGAAGAGATTTCCTGATTGTCGATATATAGCGTGTGCGTTGTGGTGAGCGTAATCGTAATAGGTTCAATAGATTTTGCTGTAGATGTCGATGCAGATGGCAAATTGAGCGGAATTTGCTGCTCTGTATTCATGTACAGCGTGCCAACCATGAAGAATACCAATAAGAAAAATACGATATCGATCATAGGGATAATCATGATGGTCGGTTCTTTTTTAACCCCTAATGTGCGTCGTCTCATATATCATGTTCCTCGTTGTACGCATCGAGGATGTTGCCGCACTCATGCTCTAATGTAGTAATAGAATCGTTTACCTTTGCTGCACAGTAACTGTGAAAGCCAAGCGCGATAATCGCTACAGTCAAGCCTGTAGCCGTTGCCACTAAGGCTTCAGATACACCGCCTGTAATGATGGTAGGCGCACCAATATCGCCGCCTACTACTGCGAAGGCGCGAATCATACCTAGAACTGTACCCAACAGCCCTAACAACGGTGCCATCGTTACAATCATGCTGAGCCAGCTAAGGCCGCGTTTTAAACGCTCATCGGCGTAAGATACTACATCTTGCAAACGGTTTTCTAGACCATTATAGTTCTTTGCACTGCGCATAGCGCGAGCAAATAAAGCGCCAAGCTCCTCTGTGTCGCGTTCCAGAACACTTGGTAACATGACCCAAGATTGATTCTTCTCTAATACCTTATTAAAACGGCGCAAGTCCTTTGTAAACTTGCGATATAAAATGATACGCTCAATGCCAATCATCAATGCAAAGAGCAAAAAAATTACTAGCGGATACATAACAAATCCACCAGCCACAAATAAATGCGCTATGCTACTCATACTAACCTCCAAAAGCCTTCACCCTCTAGGCCCCAATAACCTTTATTATATCACGTTTTAAGGCATCTAAAAATATGTATGAGACAAAAAAAGGCTATACTAATCATGATACACATATTAGTATAGCCTTTAATTTTGCTTTAATTTTGCTTTTATTCTACTTCTATTTTACCTTTGCCGGACCTTAATTCCGTCATGATTTAACCATAGCATAACCATTGCATTCGTATAATTTATTAGTCTTTTTTAAGGAATTTTACAAGTATGCCACCGATTGTTAAGGACAAGCCAAAGCCACTACAGAACATGCCGATAGAATACATCCAAGCATAAGTTTGATTGTTAGAAGAAATTGCTTTAGCTGCCTCTCGTGCATTAGTAGCATTTCTTGCAATTTCCAAATTCGTTGTAGCTGGATCTGGATTTAATAACAGGATAACAATACCTATAATTAAAACAACTACGCCAACAGGTAACAACATTTTTTTACTCATTTTAAGACCCTCTCTAACATTATACGAAACGGTATATATCATTAGATATTATTTATCAAGTTTGTTCATATCCAAACGATTCATACTGCCAATGAAGCGATTATAGGATTCAACCATATCATTATAATGATCATTTGTTTGGTCACCTAAGAATGTACGAATTCTACCAATAGCTGTATTTAATGAATTCTTAGTACTGTTATATTCCGGACTAGTAATACTATTAGATACGTCCATGATGCCTTGTAACTCTTGGTTAGCTGCATTTACATCAATTTGTTTACCCTCTTCAAAGCCATCCAATAAAGCAGTTAAACGTAAATGAACTTCTTGAGCTGCCGCTGCATTTTTCTTGCCAGACTCTTTAAGTTCTTTCAACTGTTCTTGTTGGTTTTCTGTATTATGTTTGTGAATTACTGCGTCTAGTTGATTATACGCTGCATAGAACTGATCATATAATTGAACGTATTTAGGTCCTAATTGTTGTTCCTTAGCATAATTATCTGCTTGATATGAATTAGTTTCGTAGTACGTATCCAATTCACTGGCTACTGGTACAATATCCTTTAATACAGCCAATACGTTATCTAAAGGTTCTTTCATATCATCATATGGCACGCCAGCATCTTTAGCGGCTTGTAAGTTCTTTTGTAAAGAATCAAAATGTGGTGACATAAAGCTTGTTAAATGTTGACCTTCTCTTAGTTTTTGAATGTTTGGACCGATAGCATAGCCAAAGCGCACTGTATGACTGTTAAAATCGCCAACGGCTTTAATGTAGTTGTTAAACACTTTAACGTCATCTTGTGATGTCTTTTGAACACCTTGTTGTACGCTATTGGCAACCTTAGAAACACTACATCCTGTCAAGAATAATGGTGCTGTTAGAGTTGATGCACACAATACTACTGTTATCATTTTCTTTACTAGTGGTTTCATAATGACCCTCTCTTTTTAATCACATACAAGTAACAATCTATGATTAAATTATATATCATATATGAAATATATGAAAGCATCAAGTATAAATATATGAAATTTATTTCATGAATACGCATTCATAGGCATAAAAAAGGCACAGCATCTTACTACTTGTTTCACCAACAGCAGTTTTGATACTATGCCTTTTATGGATGGATACATCTTATATATCTAAATCAGTATGATAGCTAATCGGAGTGTCTTAATAGATAAGTTATGCCATCTTATCAAATAGGTATATAGCTATCTACTCATTTAATAGACTTGTCAAAAACTCCAATTAATTCTTCAACGGCTTGTGATTCGCTCATTTCACCGTCTAAGACAGCATTTTCGACTTCGCCCATACGACCTTGAATGACTACATTGTTAAAGAATAGGTTGTGCAAGTGTTCGTCAATCATATCACGTACCCAACGGAGGGATTGTTCTTGACGGCGTTTTAAGAATACCCCATTTTCTTTACCTTGTTCAGTAAATTCTTGAATAACATCCCACAATTCGTCGAGACCATCCTTAGTCACTGCAGAACAAGTGTAGGCTTGGGTTTTCCATTTTTCCGTAGCTGGACGGATGTAATGTAGCATTCGATCATAATCGCTACGAGCGATGAGAGCACGCTTGAGATTGTCCCCATCAGCCTTGTTGACCACAATAGCATCGGCCAGCTCCATAACGCCTTTTTTGATGCCTTGCAATTCATCGCCTGCACCAGTTAAGACGATGAGCATAAAGAAGTCTACCATGGAGCGCACAGTAACTTCGCTTTGCCCAACCCCTACAGTTTCGACGAGAATAATATCGTATCCAGCAGCCTCGCAAAGTAGCATCGTTTCTCTACTTTTACGAGCTACACCTCCTAGTGTGCCACCAGCCGGCGATGGACGGATATACGCTTCAGAATGTTTCGTCAACGTTTCCATCCGCGTTTTATCGCCCAAAATACTGCCTTTTGTGACTTGGCTTGTAGGGTCTACAGCAAG
>OIFN01000332.1_pt1 | contig 18802 bp, 14 predicted proteins | sample 1582091 | NCBI WGS metagenome assembly OIFN01 (sample SAMN07501064, study PRJEB24779) | human gut metagenome
ATTCAGACGCCGGATAGATTCAAGCAAGCCAATTTATCGTCAAAATCGGTGTTGCAAAAACGGGAGTGACCATAGATTCCGTTTTCCAAGCGGACCCCTCCAATGTCGACATGGCCTTTTTTAGCCGTTCCGTGAGAGTTCCCTGCCATTATACTGTGCAGCACGACTTTCTGTGATCTGCGATACCTGTCCGGGCGTCCCCGAGGCAACCAGGCATCCTCCCTCATGCCCCGCGGCGGGACTGATGTCGATAACCTGGTCTGCCTGGACAACCGTCCGCATACCGTGTTCAATCATTATCACGGTATTTCCTGCCGCTGTAGTTGTACCAGGAGGCGGCCCGCATCGGAGGTATGCAAACCGGTTATCGGTTCACCACGGATCACAAATATGGCGAACCACGCATGCGACGCATCCGCTCCGACTAACTTCCCCTGTCCCGGTACCGTTTCGATAAATCTCAGCACATGTGTAGGGGGGAGCATAGCCCGGGCTGTCAGGGAACAATCCGTGGCGATGCGACTATCAGTGGGGTTTCATTCCGGCCGCCATCATCAGCAGTCGAAAGACTGTGGCAACCACGCCAAGAGTCAGTACGCTTCCTGCCCAGATGGCTATCATCCAGAGCAGCTTCCGCCAGAATGGTTGATGAGCGGACGTGGCGGGCACTTTCCGCGTTTCGTTCAGGCTGATCATCAATGATACCCCTCATCCGGTTTAATTTTTCCACGGAACACGTAGTAGCTCCAGAATGTGTACATCAGGATCACCGGAATGATCAGGAGCCCGCCAATCAGCATGAATCCCTGACTCTGAGGCGGTGAAGCGGCCTGCCAGATAGTGATCCCGGGAGGAATAATATTCGGCCAGATACTGATCCCCAGACCGCTGAAGCCGGTGAAAATCAGCACCAGCGTCATGATAAACGGTCCACTGTTCGCGCGGCGGCTGTAAGCGCTGCGAATGATACCCCAGCTGCACACCAGAACCAGCACAGGTACCGGCATGAACCAGAGTATGTCCGGGAAGGAAAACCAGCGTCTGGCAATGTCAGGATGCGTGAGCGGGGTCCAGACACTGATAACGGCAATGACGGCCAGAAGGGCAAGGCTTAATACCGTGGCCAGGTCCGACATTTTGCGGTGAAGCTGACCTTCCGTTTTCATGATAAGCCAGGTACAGCCCAGCAGGGCATATGCAATCACCAGTCCGATACCACAGAACACCGGGAATGGGGCCAGCCAGTCCATCACTGAACCACTGAATTCACGTCCGCTGACTGTCAGACCATTCAGCAGAGTCCCGACAGCAACCCCCTGACTGAAGGCGGCCAGAACCGATCCCCCAATGAATGCTTTATCCCATAGAGGACGGTGTTCCGGGGTCGCTTTGAAGCGGAATTCAAATGCAACGCCACGGAAGATAAGCCCCAGCAGCATTGCCGTTAGCGGAATACTGAGAGCATCGATGATCACGGCATAAGCCAGTGGAAAGGCACCGTATAATGCAGCACCTCCCAGAACCATCCAGGTTTCATTGCCGTCCCACACGGGCGCGACGGTGTTCATCATCATATCCCGCTCGGCATCCTGTTTATTGAATGGAAACAGAATACCAATCCCCAGATCGAAACCATCCATGACGATATACATCAGCGTCGCGAAAACGATAATAATGAACCAGATAACTGACAGATCGATTCCCATATTATTTTCTCCCTCGGGCAGTCAATGATTCACTGACTGCTGATAAAGGACGGGCAGGTGTCTGACTCAGACCCGGACCGCCGGGTGACTGACTGGTCGTGTCGGTATGGTCAGGACCTTTCTTTATGAGACGAATGAGATACAGATAACCCACACCAAACACCGAGAAATAGACCAGAATGAATGCCATCAGACTGACGGACATATGTAAATCGCCATGTGCCGAAACGGCATCGCGGGTTCGCTGGACGCCATAGACAACCCAGGGCTGACGACCTATTTCAGTCGTAAACCACCCTGCGAGTAAAGCCAGAAGTCCGGACGGTCCCATGAGCAGCACAAAGCGGAGGAATGGCCTGGACGTATAAAGCCGCCCGCGCCAGCGCAGCCAGAGACTGATTAATCCCATCAGGATCATCAGCATCCCGAGTCCTGCCATTACCCGGAAAGACCAGAATATAATGGTCGAATTGGGGCGGTCTTCTTTCGGGAAACTCTTGAGTGCCGGCACCTGTCTGTCCAGACTGTGAGTCAGGATAAGACTGCCCAGATAAGGGATCTCGACCTTATATTTTGTCCGCTCTTCGTCCATATCCGGCAGACCAAACAAAACCAGCGGCGTCGCTTCACCCGGTGGGTTTTCCCAGTGCCCTTCAATCGCGGCTATTTTGGCGGGCTGATGTTCCAGCGTATTCAGACCGTGGGCGTCACCGAGTACGGCCTGTATCGGAGAAACAATGAGTGCCATCCACAATGCCATTGAGAACATTTTACGCACAGTCGGTGTGTCATTTCCTTTCAGCAGATGCCATGCTGCTGACGCTCCAACAAAGAACGCGCTGGCCAGGAAGGCCGCTGTCGACATATGCAGCAGGCGGTAAGGGAAGGAGGGATTAAACACAATTTTAAGCCAGTCCAGCGGAATGACCACACCATTTTCAATCGTGTAACCCTGCGGCGTTTGCATCCAGCTGTTGGAAGCCAGGATCCAGAATGTAGAAAACAGCGTGCCCAGGGCAACCATGCAGGTTGCAAAGAAATGCAGCCCGGGACCCACGCGATTCCAGCCGAACAGCATCACGCCCAGAAAGCCGGCTTCCAGGAAAAAAGCCGTCAGTACCTCATAGGTTAACAGTGGACCTGTAATGCTGCCGGCGAACTGTGAGAAACCACTCCAGTTAGTCCCGAACTGGTAAGCCATGACCAGTCCGGAGACCACTCCCATGCCAAAGTTGACAGCGAAAATTTTAGACCAGAAATGATAAAGATCGCGGTATGTATTATCACGTGTTTTCAGCCAGAGTCCTTCCAGAACCGCCAGAAAACTGGCAAGTCCGATAGTAATGGCGGGAAAAATGATATGAAAGGATACCGTAAAGGCAAATTGTATCCTGGCTAAATGGAACGCATCTAATCCAAACATGGCTCACCTTTTAATATCTGCATAAAACACCTTAAGAAAACGCCTGCAAAGACTGAATGAAATGAGAAATCTTTATCAATCAGAAAGATTCCTGGTGTGGATTAATACCTGAGAGAGTCACTCTCTTCTCAGCCGGATGTGTGGTTTATCACCCTTGTCACGGCTAATACACATCAGGCGAGCGGAAAACCATCCGGCGCAGTTTCCGCTGCACACTGATTCCTGCAGTGTTTTAGTTCCGTCATGGCACAATGATGCTGGAAAAACCGTCGTCGCCATTGATGAAATGGCGACACAGCCCTTGTCAGCCGTTCCGTGAGAGTTCCCTGGCAATATACTGTGCGGTACGACTTTCTGTGACCTGCGATACCTGTTCGGGCGTCCCCGCGGCAACCAGGCGTCCTCCCTCATGCCCTGCGCCGGGTCCGATGTCGATAACCTGGTCTGCCTGCGCCACCGCCCGCATATCGTGTTCAATCATGATCACGGTATTTCCTGCATCAACAAGCCGCTGCAACTGCACCAGGAGACGGTCCGCATCGGAGGCATGCAGACCGGTGGTCGGTTCATCCAGGATATACAACGTATGGCCACGCTGGCTACGTTGCAGTTCGGTTACCAGCTTGATCCGTTGCGCTTCCCCTCCAGATAACTCGGTCGCTGGCTGTCCCAGACGTAGATAGCCCAGACCTATTTCGCCCAGCAGGCGGAGGGGGCGAGCCACGGGCTCTTCATCTGCAAAGAACTGACAGGCTTCATCCACCGTCATGTGCAGGACCTCCGCGATATTTTTGTCCTGCCAGCGGATCCTGAGGGTATCCTGGTTATACCGCGCGCCATGACAGGTCGGGCACGGCGCATACACGCTCGGCATAAACAGCAGCTCCACGCTGACAAACCCTTCGCCTTCACAGGTTTCACAGCGACCCTTTGCCACATTGAAAGAGAACTGACCCGCATCGTAATGATGGCTTTTCGCATCAGGCGTCCCGGCAAAGAGCTTACGAACAGGATCAAACAGCCCGGTATACGTCGCCAGATTAGAACGGGGTGTCCGGCCTATCGGTTTCTGGTCAACCTGGATCAGACGTTTTACCCGTTCGGTATCACCGGTCAGGGTACCGTACGTTTTCTCCGTCACGGACGGCCCCTCAGCATCGCTGGTTTCGGACAACACGTCTTCTGGCTCATGACCAAGAAAAGAAAGCATCAGTTCTGGTAAGGCCTGCGCAATCAGACTGGATTTACCGGAGCCAGAAATCCCCGTCACAGCGGTCAGCACGCCCAGAGGAATATCGACGTCAAGTCCCTTAAGATTGTGCCGGTGAATGTCCTGTAACTTCAGCCATCCGGAGGGGATCCGGGCAAAAGACTGAGGTGGACGGACTTCATCAAACAAATAACGCGCGGTGCGGGATTGAGAAACGGCTTTCAGGCCTTCCGGAACCCCACTGTAGAGAACATGTCCGCCCTGTTCACCGGCTGCGGGTCCCACATCGACCAGCCATTGCGCACGTCGCATAAGATCAAGATCATGTTCAACGACAAACACTGAGTTGCCGGCATCACGAAGGTGCTCAAGGGCATCGTAAAGCGCATGACTGTCTGAGGGGTGCAGGCCTGCCGATGGTTCATCAAGAACATAGACCACGCCAAACAGCATCGAACTGAGTTGTGTGGCAAGACGCAGCCGCTGGAGCTCTCCGGCTGACAGGGTAGGGGTGGCTCTGTCCAGTGTAAGATAACCCAGTCCCAGCTTCTGCAACTGGTACAGCCGGGCCATGACCCCTCTGGTCAGCCGTTGTGCCGCCAGTCGTTTTTCTTCTGACAGCGCTGAAGTCCGGCGGACATCAGGTGTCACGGAATGGACCGCTTTGCCGGATTCAGCCCGTTCGGTCCGGTCCCGCCGGGTGATCTCCCCGTCGGCATCCGCACCGGCGTGGTGAGCGCTGAAATCCCCCCGGGAGATCGGAAGGAGCAATTCCGCCAGTTGGTCTAAGGGCATCTGCATGAATTCACCGATGTCCACACCGGCAAAGGTGACGGACAATGCTTCTGGCTTCAGTCTTTTCCCGTGACAGACCGGACACAGCTTACCTTCCATAAAACGGGAGACGCGTTTTCTCATCAGCGCGCTTTGCGTGCTGGCGAAGGTATGCAGCACATAACGTCGGGCTCCGGTGAAGGTCCCCATATAACCCGGCGTCAGTTTTTTCCTGACGGCAGCGCGTGTCTCTTCCGGACTCAGTCCCGGGTAGACCGGCACCGTGGGAGTGTCTTCGGTAAACAGGATCCACCGGCGGTCTTCCGCCGGCAGGTCTTTCCAGGGCGTATCAATGTCATAACCCAGCGTCACCAGAATGTCCCGCAGATTCTGTCCGTGCCAGGCCGGGGGCCAGGAGGCAATGGCCCTGTCACGGATACTAAGTGAAGGATCGGGCACCATCAGTGCTTCAGTCACCTCATAGATATGGCCCAGACCGTGACAGGAAGGGCATGCTCCCTGTGGCGTGTTGGGAGAAAAATCCTCGGCATACAGCATCGGTTGTCCGGCAGGATAAGCGCCCGCCCGGGAGTACATCATTCGCACCAGGCTGGATAAGGTGGTCACGCTGCCGACAGAGGAGCGCGCGTTACTGGCGCCTCGTTGTTGCTGCAGCGCAACGGCTGGCGGCAGTCCGTCAATGGCATCCACATCCGGCACGCCGGCCTGATCAATGAGGCGACGTGCGTAAGGGGCAACTGATTCAAAGTAGCGCCGCTGTGCCTCGGCATAGATGGTGCCGAAGGCCAGTGAAGACTTACCCGAGCCGGAGACACCCGAAAAGACCACCAGGGCATTACGCGGGATGGAGACGTCCACCTCTTTGAGGTTGTTCTCGCGCGCACCGCGCACCTGCACGAGGCCGCTGGCCGCAGCGATACAAGAGGATTCACCGAAAGAATTGTTTGGCATGTTCTTATCCTGTAGTTCGTCCCGCTCAGGACGGGACTTCCTGAGTTCGGGGGCCGCGGCGACTGGCTTCGAGCGCGGCGGTGAGAGTGCGGGCGTCGTAGCTGCCGCGCAGGCGGCGACCCTCGACGAAGAACGTCGGCGTGGTGTGCGCACCACTGGCGACCGCGCTAATGAGGTCACGTTCGACACGCTCGACCACCGCGGGGCTGTCGAGATCCGCGATGAACTGATCGATATCAAGACCCAGCCCGGCGGCGTAGCCGATCAAGTCCTCGCGCTCCAGCGCATGCTGACGGGTGAACACGAAGTCCAGCCACGGCCAGAACATCCCCTGGTTCGATGCCGCCTCGGACGCCCGCGCGGCGATCGGCCCGTGCGGGTGGTGCGGTAACTGGCGCACCACATACCGCAGGTCGTCCCCGAAGTGGGCGCGCAGATCGTCCCATGAACCGGTAGCGTGCGCACAGTACGCGCACTCGAAGTCCACGTACTCCACGAGCGTGAGCTGCGCGTCCTCTGGCCCGCGAATGTGATCGACCTCGGGATCGACTGGCGGCTCAAGCACCATCGGCAGATCGGCGGTCTCCTCACCCCACCTGCGAGCGGCGACCTTGAAGATGAACCGCCCGAGCAACGTAGCGAGCACCATTGACACGAGCACGCCGACCGTCGCCTGGCGGCCCAGGTCGGAGGTCGTGCCGAACGCGAGCCCGATGATGAGCAGCGACACGGTGAACCCGATCCCGGACAGTGCCGCCCCTCCGAACACGCTTCCCATCCCGACGCCCGTCGGCAGGCGCCCCAGGCCGAGGCGGATGGCGGCGAGCGTGATGAGCCCGATGCCCAGGAGCTTGCCGAGCACGAGCCCCGCGATGACGCCCCAGGTCACGGGCGAGCTGAAGGCCTCAGCGAGCAGCCCACCTCGCAGGTCCACCCCGGCGTTCGCCAGGGCGAACACCGGGACGATCAGCAGCGCTGTCGGCAGCCGCAGGAACTCGTGCAGCCGCTCGTTCACAGAGATACCCCGGGCGAGCCCGCAGTCCACCGCGCGGGCCGATGCGGCACTCGGAGACTGCCAGAAGTCACGGAACAACTGCCTTGCCGCGACGACCTTGTGACGTTGCGTTGCGTAGGCGGGGATCAGGAGTCCCGCGGCCATCCCGGCGAGGGAGGCATGGATGCCGGAGTACACGGTCGCTAACCACAGCACGATCACGATCAGCACATACGGCGCTGCCCGCCACTGGCGGGTGCGCCCCAGCAACCACAATCCGACGAGACTGGCGAGGGCAATCAGCAACGGGATGATTCGGATCTCCTCACTATAGACGATGCCGATGATGGACACGGCGAGGAAGTCATCGACCACGGTCAGGGTGAGCAGGAACACGCGCAACTGACCGGATAGCCGCGGGCCGACGATCGACAGGGTACCCAGCATGAATGCCGTATCGGTGCCGACCACCGCCCCCCACCCGTGCAGGCCCTCACCTCCGGCCAGCCCCACGATCAGGACATATACCAGCGCGGGAAGCACGACACCCGCGACACCCGCGATCAAAGCGAGACGGGCACGGCTGCGGTCCCTGAGCGATCCGTGGGCGAACTCCTGCCGCACCTCCAGGCCGATCAGGAAGAAAAAGACGACCATCAGGCCGTCGTTGACCCAGTGATGCAGATCCATGTGCAGGCCCAGCGGCCCGAAGTCAAACCCGATGTCCAGGTGCCACAACGCGAAATAGGCATCGGATAGCGGCGAGTTCGCCCATGCAAGCGCCACAATCGTGACGATCACCAGCAGCACCGCAGCTCCAGACTCCGTGTGCAGATAGCGGGCTACTCGTCTTCGTCGAATTTTCGCCGGGGATTCATCTGTAAAAGAGTCTGGCATGTTCTTATCCTGTAGTTCGTGAATTTCGGGGGAGATCGGTCAAGCGTCCCCGCCGGGCGGTGTCGCGTCATCCAGCGAGCGCAGCCAGGTAAGCCTTTCTCCCAGCCTGCGCTCGACGCCCCTGTCCGTTGGCTGGTACCAGCCCGGCCGTGCCATGCCCTCGGGAAAATAGGTTTGTCCAGCGGCATAGCCGTTAGGCTCATCATGGGCGTAGCGGTAGCCTTCGTGATACCCCATCTGTTTCATCAGCTTCGTCGGCGCATTGCGAAGATGCAGGGGCACTGGCTGGGAACCACTGCGCTTGACGAATGCCCTGGCCTGATCCCAGGCGGCACAGGCGGCATTTGACTTGGGGGCCAGAGCAAGGTAAGTCACCGCCTGGGCCAGCGGTATCTCGCCTTCGGGTGAGCCCAGCCTGTCGTAGGCCAGCGCGGCATTGAGTGCAAGTTGCAGCGCCTGCGGGTCGGCATTGCCGATGTCTTCGCTGGCCATCACCACCATGCGGCGGGTCACCTGGCTCACGTCGCCGCTGCCGTCGAGGATGCGGGCCAGCCAGTACAGGGCCGCATCGGGGTCGGAGCCCCGCAGCGACTTGTGGAAGGCCGATAGCTGCCAGTAAAACTCGTCGCCGCCCTTGTCGAACCGGCGCAACGATGGACTGATGGACTGCCTGGCGAACTCGCCATCGACCACGGCCTTGCCAGCGCCCGACGCAGCATTTGTCACCTGCTCGAGCAGATTGAGGAAGCGCCTGCCATCGCCATCGGCAAAGCCCTTGAGCAGGTCCAGCGCATCCGCATCCAGCGTGGTGCCCTGGATGTGCGGCAGTGCGCGTTCGTAGAGCTGGTTCAGTTCGTCGCCGGACAGCGGTTCGAGGGTATAGACCTGCGCGCGCGAGAGCAGTGCGGAATTGACCGCCAACCCCGGATGCTCGGTCGTCCCCCCCACCAGGGTCAGGAGTCCCGACTCGACATGGGGCAGCAGGGCATCCTGCTGCGCCTTGTTGAAGCGATGGATCTCATCGACAAAAAGCACCGTCGATCGACCATGGTTGTCCAGTTCTGCCTGTGCCTCGTCGATGGCTTGCCGGATGTCCTTCACCCCGGCAAGCACGGCCGAGATGGCGATGAACCGGCTGTCGGTCGCACTGGCGGCCAGGCGCCCCAGGGTGGTCTTGCCCACACCAGGCGGCCCCCAGAGGATGAATGAGTGCAACTTGCCCGCCTCGAACGCCAGACGCAGCGGCTTGCCAGGGCCGAGCAAGTGCCTCTGTCCGACGAATTCATCCAGCGTCCCGGGCCGCAGGAGTTCGGCCAGGGGAGGCCTGGGCTTTGTCGTGAATAGATCGATCAAGTTCTCTCTCCGGCATTGCTGATAGTTGATGTTCCGATAACGTTGGCACCTCAATCCAGGGTGCCGGATTTATCCAGGGGCGTGGGCTCTTTGTCGGTGCTTGCATGCGTGATGATGCGAGAGCCCCGGTATCCGACGCTGTGATTCCAGATCCAGCTGATGGCGACACTCAGGCGGTTTCGGGTACCAATCAAAAAATACAGATGAATAAGCTTCCAGAACCACCACGCCAGCGCTCCCCGGAGTGTTAACCGTCCCATATCAACCACTGCCAGTCCGCGGCCGATAGTGGCCAGGTTGCCCTGATGCCGGTACCGGAAAGGCTTGATGGCTGCGTTGTCATTGCTTAACCGGGATTTAATCCGTTTCGCCACGTACTGACCTTCCTGTTTGGCGGCCGGCGCAATGCCGGGGACCATCTTCCCGTCCTGACCGGTCACAGCGGCGGTATCACCAATCACAAAAATGTCCGGGTGTCGGGGGAGCGCGAGGTCCGCGCCCACGATAACCCGGCCGGCCCGATCGGCTTCCACACCGAGCCAGCCAGCGGCCGGTGAGGCCGTCACGCCTGCCGCCCAGATGATCGTTTTAGCCGGGACAGACTGCCCACCATATTCCACACCGTCTGCAGAGCACGCCGTGACCGGTTGACCAAAACTGACCTCCACCCCCAGTTTCTCCAGAGACTGACGGGTATATTCTGATAACGACTCAGGAAACGCCGTCAGTAAACGCTGTCCGGCCTCAATCAGCATGATCCGGGTGTCCGCCGGATCAATGGTGCGAAAATCATTTTTCAGCGTTTTTCTGGCCAGCTCAGCAATGGTGCCGGCGAGTTCTACCCCCGTCGGGCCCCCTCCGACAATGACAAAGGTCTGGTAAGCCGCCCGTAACCCGGGGTCGGTGGTTTTCTCCGCATTTTCAAACGCGGAGAGGATCCGTCCGCGCAGGGTGGTGGCGTCATCCAGATCCTTCAGTCCTGGCGCAAACTTTTCCCAGTCATCATGACCGAAATAGGCATGCGTGGCCCCGGTGGCAATGACAAGCGTGTCATAACCGATTCGGGCGCCGTCTTTCAGCAGGACCTGGCGTGAACCGGTATCCACCCCCTGAACCTCTGCCATCAGGGTGCGGACATCCTGGCGATGTCGAAACAGATAACGAACAGGCCAGGCAATTTCGGCCGACGGCAGTGAGGCGCCGGCGACCTGATACAGCAAAGGCTGAAACAGATGATAGTTGCGCCGGTCAATCAGGGTGATCGACACGTCTGCTCCTGCCAGATCTCTGACGACGGACAGCCCGCCGAACCCGGCCCCGATCACGACGACGTGATGTTTTTGTTCGCTGATGTTTGCCATAGCCTGTATTCCTGTTTCTAGCGCGTCAGTGCGGCTGCGTGATGTGCTATGTGGTCGCCAATATAGCTGGCGATGAAGTAGTAGCTGTGATCATGTCCGGGCCGCAGATTGAGGGTCAGCGGATACTGCACCTCTTCACAGACGCGTTTCAGCCTTTCCGGCTGCAGCTGAGTTTCAAGGAACTCATCATCAAGCCCCTGATCGACCAGCAGGGGCAGTCGCTCCCGGGCCGTGCGGATCAGTTCAACCGTGTCGTACGGCTTCCAGTTTTCCCGGTCATCGCCGAGATAGGCGGACAGCGCATTTTGCCCCCAGGGAAGCTGAGACGGCGCCACCACCGGTGAGAATGCGGAGACGCTCTGATAGCGTCCCGGGTTTCTTAACGCGATCATGAGCGCGCCATGCCCGCCCATCGAATGCCCGCTGATACTGCGTTTTTCAGACGCCGGAAACCAGTGTTCAATCAGCGACGGGAGTTCGTTCACCACATAGTCATACATTCGGTAATGGGGCGCCCAGGGCTCCCGGGTCGCATTCACATAGAACCCGGCTCCCTGTCCGAGGGCATAGTCGGCGTCATCAGGAATATCCGGTCCGCGTGGACTGGTATCGGGCGCCACAATCATGATCCCGTGTTCTGCGGCATAGCGCTGTACACCTGATTTGGTAATAAAATTCTGCTCTGTGCAGGTCAGTCCGGAAAGCCAGTAGAGCACCGGCACATTACCGTCAAGCGCCTGAGGTGGAATATAGACACCAAACTTCATGGTGCAGCCAAGCGTGTCGGACGCATGCTGATAGACTTCCTGCCAGCCATCAAAGCTGGCATGGTGTTCAAGACGTTCCATGGTGTTCTCCGTATATCGGCAGGATAATTAAGCTACGCGCTGGCACTTCAGTCAGACACGTTGTCGTGATGTCCCGGGTCGGTGTGTGAATTCCTGATCCTCCGCACCACCCACCAAATCGCGAGCACGATAAAAGGCACCAGAACGGCCACCGCCAGTTCAGGTGGCATGACATCGTGAATGCCGGGGATCCCCTTCACCAGATACGAAATCAGGCTCACCACATAATAGGAAATGGCGGCAACGGATAATCCCTCAACGGTCTGCTGAAGATGTAACTGCTGTCGGGCCCGGTTATTCATCGAAGCCAGAAGATCACGGTTCTGATGCTCCAGTTCGACATCGATCCAGGAGCGCAGTAACGCAATCGCCCGCATCAGTTTGTCTGACAGCTTCGCCTGTCGTTCTTTCACGGAACGGCATGTCCGCATGGCGGGCGCAATACGGCGTTGCAGAAAATCAGCCCAGGTGTAGTAACCAGACACCGGGGTTTCAGAGAGTGTCGTCAGCCTTTCCTCAACGATGTCGTAGTAGGCCTGGCTGGCGCCGAACCGGTACAGATTTGCCGCGGCACCCGCTTCAAGCTCTGCGGCGAGACTGGTCAGCGCGGACAGCAGTAGTTCATTCTCACGATGTTCTTCGGTTCGCATTTGTTCCGTGATTTCAGCGAGCCGGTTTTCCACACGTCGCAGTTCCGACGTCAGGGTTCGGGTCAGTGGCAGAGAAAGCAGTGCGAGGGTACGGTAATTCTCAATCTCGAGCAGACGCTGCGCCAGGGCGCCCAGCTGCGCCGCTTTCAGACCACGTTCAAGAATAAGAATATGCGTCAGTCCGTCGGCATCCTGACGGAAATCCGTCACAATCGCGGCCTGACCATCCTCAACCAGCGAGTAGCACAGACTGACCGGATCAAAATCTGCCACGGCTGCCTCAGATTCAGCCGTCCAGGGCCGGATATCCAGCCGGGTACCACAGATAACCGGCCCCGGCGGCGTAAAGCCCTGCCGGAAGGGATTCTCCCCCCTTAACTGTCCATTCTGCGGATCGCAGGAGGTACCCCACAAATACGTGGAGAATTCACCGTGTTTTTCGCAATACAATGCGCCCTCCCGCCACGTGATGCCGTGCAGGGGCGCTGAATTTTCTGAAGGAGCCACACCGAGACGTTGCGACAGCTCTGTCATGAGCTGCTGGTCGCCTGACGGGTCCCCTTTAGTCATGAATGCAAACTGCAACAGGGTCTGCGGTGACGTAAGAAGAAGATGCGGACGGGCATGGACTTCATCGACTGCCGCGGCTCTGTCCTGATGAGCCAGCATACCGTATACGGTTTCGGGTAAGGGGGGCTCTGGGTAGTTACCGGATAATGCGGGCTCTTTCATCACATTTTCTCTCTGCTGACAGTCAGTCACATCACACTCGCGAAAGATGCCCGCAGACGTCAATGTCCGCGGGCTGAGCTTAATATGCCGGTTAACGCTATGCAGGGGGCTTGAGAGTCTGACCCTGCGGGTTTACCGGCGGTTCATTCATTCAGTGAAGGTATAAGAGCAGATCTTATTACCCGCCGGATCCCGCAGGTAGGCCGCATAGGCGCCTGGCAGGTGGCCACGCGGGCCTGGTTGCCCTTCATCGGTACCGCCTGCAGCCAGCCCGGCGGCATGAAACGCATCCACTTCGGCAGGGGTGGCGGCGGCAAAGCCCACCGTCACACCATTGCTGGATGGCGCTTCACCGTTACCCGGGCGGGCGATGATGAAAGCCGGTTTGTCGCGGCCAAAAAGAACCCAGCCGTTGCCGAAAGGGCCGAGGTTCCTGATGCCAAGCGCACCCAGTGCAGCATCGTAAAAGGCAGCTGATTTCTCAACGTCAGCGGCACCGATAAAGACGTGCGAGAAGATGCCGTCACCGGAAATAACAGGAGTGGTCATGGTACGTTTCCTTTAAATGTATGTTGAACAGTACGTCAGTGATGCGTGGATCAGTAGTGGATCACCGTACGGATAGATTTACCTTCGTGCATCAGGTCGAAGGCTTCATTGATGTCATCCAGCCCCATGGTATGAGTCACGAAAGGCGCCAGATCGATTTCACCTTTCATGGCGTCTTCCACCATACCCGGAAGCTGGGTGCGGCCTTTAACCCCACCAAAAGCAGAACCTTTCCATACGCGTCCGGTGACCAGCTGGAACGGGCGCGTGGAGATCTCTTTACCGGCACCGGCGACCCCGATGACCACCGACTGGCCCCAGCCACGGTGCGCGGATTCCAGCGCAGAACGCATAACGTTCACATTCCCGATACACTCAAACGTGTGGTCAACGCCCCAGCCCGTCAGTTCAATAAGAACGTCCTGGATAGGTTTGTCGTAGTCTTTCGGGTTAATGCAGTCTGTTGCCCCGAATGAGCGGGCCAGTTCAAATTTCTCAGGGTTGGTATCGATAGCGAAGATTCGTCCCGCTTTCGCCTGACGAGCACCCTGTACTGCCGCAAGGCCAATACCGCCCAGGCCAAAGATAGCGACCGTATCACCCGGCTGGACTTTAGCGGTGTTATGTACGGCGCCAATCCCTGTCGTGACACCGCAGCCCAGAAGACAAACATGCTCATGATTCGCCTGCGGATTGATTTTGGCTAAAGACACTTCAGCAACCACGGTATACTCACTGAAGGTGGAGCAGCCCATATAGTGGAACAGTGGCTGACCTTTGTAAGAGAAACGGGTGGTGCCGTCCGGCATGAGTCCTTTACCCTGCGTAGCACGAACAGATACACACAGGTTAGTTTTGCCGGATTTACAGAACAGACACTCACCACATTCTGCGGTGTAAAGCGGAATAACATGGTCGCCAGGTTTAACGCTGGTGACACCTTCACCCACTTCCACAACAACACCGGCACCTTCATGCCCCAGTACTGCCGGGAACACCCCTTCCGGATCGTCACCGGACAAGGTAAATGCATCGGTATGACAGACGCCTGTGTGGGTAATTTTTACCAGGACTTCACCTTTACGAGGTGGCTCCACATCAATCTCAACGATCTCAAGTGGCTTACCTGGTCCGAATGCAACAGCTGCACGTGATTTCATATGTCATTTCCTTTCGTTACTGTTTTTTGACCCCATCAGACGTCTGCCAGGCAGCGCTAACGGAGATAGGATCGGACTATCGAAATGGTGTCGTCGATTGACTTTTTCTGTGACTCACTTCGTTTGCCCGTATCGGGGAATTCCTCCCGGAGATAGCTTTCCAGAACAACCGCCATCAGGCCGTTAACGGCTCCCCGGACAGAAGCCAGTTGCTGCAACACGGAAGAACATTCCTCCTCGTTTTCCAGCGCCTGTTCAAGCGCGGCAATCTGACCTTTGATGCGTCTTACCCGGGTAAGCGCCTGTTTTTTTTCTTCTGGTGAATGTGGCATTGCATGCCCCTTTTGTTCAGGGTTGAAAGTAATATAGTATACCCCCCTATACCATGCAAGGAAAAATATCGAACTTCCGATGTACAAACTGTGACCAGTAACCTCGTTGTTTCAGGCATATTTTTACTTTAATGGTGCACAAATGAAGGGTGGCAGGAGTCTAACGGATTGAGGAAGAACAGTTAAATCTAATCCACTCAGGCATAAATACCCTGCGCACGATTGTCATAAACTATAGTGTAGTAGTGTCAACGCTGACCGGGGTGTTTAAATCAGGAGAAACCATAATGTCCACAGGAAAGTTCATTTTACATTCAGACTATATCCCGTCAGGGGATCAGCCCGAAGCCATCGCCCGGCTGATAGCGGGAGTGGAAGAGGGGGCTACGCACCAGACGCTGCAGGGGATCACCGGCTCGGGTAAAACGTTTACTATGGCAAATGTGATACACCGTCTGCAGCGTCCCACACTGATACTGGCGCCCAACAAAACATTAACGGCACAGCTGTATCTGGAAATGAAGCAATTTTTCCCGGAAAATGCCGTGGAATACTTTGTTTCGTACTATGATTTTTTCCAGCCGGAAGTCTATATCCCCGGCAGCGACCGTTTTATTCCTAAAGATTCCGCCATTAACGATCATCTTGAAAGGTTGCGGTTATCCACAACCAAAGCGTTGATTGAGCGTCAGGATGTGATTGTCGTTGCCTCTGTCTCCTCCATTTATGGGTTAGGGGATCCGGATGCCTACCGGGCGATCCAAATCCCTGTCTGGCCCGGTCGACCGCTTGCCCAGCGGGAGTTTATTCATCAGCTGGCCCGTCTCCAGTATGCTCGTACAGAAAAAAATCTGGCGCGCGCAACGTTTCGGGTGCGTGGCGACAGCATTGATATTTTTCCGGCTGATGCAGAACACCATGCCATCAGGGTCGAACTTTTTGATGATGTCATCGAATCCGTGAAATGGATTGACCCCGTCAGCGGGAAATATCTCGGCGATATCGACCACTATCTGGTCTCTCCCAAAACGCTTTTCGTGACCCCAACGGCTAAGATTCCTTCAGCGACCAAAAATATTTTCGCTGATATGGAAAAGCGCGTGGCTGAGCTCAACAACGCGAATCGTCTGATTGAGGCTGAACGTTTATACGAACGTGTTAACAACGATGTCGAAATGATCCGTGAACTGGGTTACTGCTCAGGTATGGAAAACTATTCCTGCTATTTCAGCGACAGAAATCCGGAACTTCCGCCGACCACTCTGCTGGACTATCTGCCAAAAAATGGTCTCCTGTTTGTTGATGAATCCCATGTCATGGTCCCGCAAATCTCCGCGATGTACAGCGGCGATCAGAGCCGTAAAGAAACACTCATCGACTTTGGGTTCCGGCTGCCATCCTCAAAAAACAACCGCCCCCTGAGTTTTACTGAGTTTGAAAAGATTAAACCGCAGACGGTCTTTGTTTCTGCGACGCCGGGTAAATATGAATTACAGAAATCAAAACAATACGTTGTTCAGCAAATTATCCGTCCCACCGGATTGCTGGACCCCGAAATAGAGGTCCGGAGCAAAGACCAGTGTGTTGAAAATCTGCTTCAGGAAATCCGGCGCTGCGTTAACAAAAAAAATCGGGTCCTGGTGACGGTGCTGACCAAAAAGACGGCGGAAGAACTGAATGATTTTCTGACGGAACAGGGGGTCCTCTCCCGATATCTGCATTCTGATATCAAAACGGAAGAAAGGCAGGAAATTATCGATGGATTGCGATCAGGAGAATTTGATGTGTTAATCGGTATCAGTCTCCTGCGCGAAGGACTCGACATTCCCGAAGCCGCACTCGTTGCTATCCTGGATGCTGACCATGCAGGTTTTTTACGCTCTTCACACGCGCTCATTCAGATGATTGGACGTGTTGCGCGAAATGTTGACGGTAAAGCTATTCTGTATGCCAATAAAGTCACCCCGGCGATGAAACAGGCGATGGATGAAACCCAAAACCGCAGGGAACGACAGATTGCCTATAACCAGGAACATCACATTAAACCGGTGTCTTCGGTGCGCAAACACGCGACCGTACAGGATGAAGATGACACTCCTGTGGTTCATACTGAGGCATTTTGTGCAACTCTTTCAGAGTTGTGTGAACGCATTACGGTTAAAGAACAACAGTTACTGACCTGTGAGGGATCAGGAGAAGAAAAAGAACTGGAACAGTTGAGGAAAGAACTGGGTGATTTGTATCGCCAGTTTATTTTCATGTGATGTAAGCCTTCCGGGGGATTATGCCTGATTCTTCCTGATGGAAGGTAATAGTCAACCATCAAAAGGGGAGTCATCCTATATCAGGGTGACTCCCCTTTATTTAAAGTATAATCATAACTTTAATGTCTTACAGACCCGTGGGGATCTATCACATATTTGTAAGCTGAACCAGAATCAAACTCTTTATAGGCATCCGGTGCATCTTCCAGACTGATAAACTTAATATTCATCATCGGAGTAAGATACGGCATACGCTCATTCAGTATTGCTCGCATAAGGGCATGATTATAATTGGCTGTGGGGGACTGGCCTCCTGACATTCGTGGTGATTTAATCCATGCATTTGACAGTTCCACATCCATATATCCTTTTTTGGCCTTCTGGTTTCTGGAGATGGGATTCGCACAATACACACCAACGGTACTGGTCATCCCGCCAAAACGAACATATTTCAACAAAGCATTTGTCACTGCACTTTCGATAATTTCATTGGCCTGGTCGCCAAAGCCACGGCAGTCCACACCGACATAATCGATGACTCTGTCAACCTCTCTGTTTCCTGTGATACGTTCCAGATGCTCTTCAACAGGAATACCATCGGAAAGATTGATCGTTTCGATGCCATGAGGTTTCAGAAGATCCAGACGTTCCTGGATATAATCGGCAACAATGATTGCACCAGCCCCAAGGAGTTTTGCGCAGGCCGCTCCAGCCCTGCCGACCGGGCCCGCCCCGAATATGAGGACATTCTCGCCGACAGTATAAGCCGGCGCTGCCGGCCAGTCCGGGGATGCAAAGCCATGGAATGCTGTGGGCAGGACATCGGAAAGAAGGGTTAAATCCCGAATTTTATCCATTGCAGCATCTTTGTCAGGAAAACGCAGAAGGTTAAAGTCAGCATAGGGTACAAAGAGATAATCCCCTTGTCCGCCTGCCCATCCGCCAAGATTGAATCCATAAGCTCCACAATCCATTTCGGGATTGGTATTTTCGCAGACATCAGAACGCATATGTTTACAATTATAGCAACGTCCACAACCTACATTGAAAGGGACGGAGACAATATCACCCTTCTTGATAAATTCAACGTCCGATCCGATGTCGATAACTTCACCGGTCATTTCATGGCCCATGGTCATGCCCTTCGGAACCGCGAAAGAGCCGCGATAGATATGCAGATCGCTCCCACAGATGTTTGTGGTGACAATTTTTAGAATGGCGCCGTGAGGGGCATTTTTGCCCTGAGGTGTGACTAACTCGGGGAACTTAAAGGTATTAACTTTCATCACCATCGGTTTTTCGAACGTGACAATTCGGTTTCCGGTCTGGGTCATCATTTACCTCCGGTTAGTTTATTTCCCATTCCCTACGTATAAACAGAGACAACAGAAAAAAGAAAAATGTCTCATTTTCACGAAGAATGAGGGGAGTATCCAGAATCGGTAAGGCTGGAACATATGGCACTCATAAAGAGTAGGAAACATCGGATATGTCGTCAAAGGCTTTGTTGAATAAATAAGATTTCTTGCGAACGACCCTGTAGCTGGCTGGATTTTCAGGCAATACGCACGCTTTCT
>OIFN01000345.1_pt1 | contig 18121 bp, 19 predicted proteins | sample 1582091 | NCBI WGS metagenome assembly OIFN01 (sample SAMN07501064, study PRJEB24779) | human gut metagenome
AAATATTAAGAATAATTTTTCTTATACTTCACCCCACCCCCACCCAGAAACGACAACAGAATTTGAGCACGTAGCGACAAAAATTTTGATTAAAAGGTCAACAAAAATACATTAAAAAATTAAACGATGGATTATGAATGAGAAAATTTTTATGTTATAATATAGTCAAGCAAAAATTTGCTTACATTTTTAAAAATAAAGAGGTGTAAAATAAAATGGCAGAAGAAGAAAAAATCATTAAAGAAGAACCAACAAATGAAGAAACAGAACAACCAGAAAAAATAGAAAGTGCAGAAGATGTTGTCACTGAACCAGAAAAAGAAGTGACTGAAGAAAAATCAGAAGCATTTGTTCAATTAGAACAACGTGTCACTGCTTTAGAACAAAGATTAAATAATCAAGAAGCACAACCACAACCAACGGGTGAATCTAGTGACCCAAATTTTGAAGATAAAACATCACCTACTGAAGTTGATGACGATCAAGAAACAGATGGTATTGAATCAAGTGAAGAAATCAAACAAATGTTAAATTTATAAGGAGTGATAATAATGGCAAATTTTGACGGAAATGAAATGCGTGGCATGACACATGCAAATTATGAAGATTCACGATTAAATAAATCAAGAGAATTAAACGCAAATATGAGTATTGGAACATCAAAATCCGAGGACGAATACGGACGACAAGTTCATTCACTTACAAAACAATCATATAGCGATGATTCAGTACAAGAAGCATAGGAGGGTTAAATAATGGCAGATAAAAAAACAGATATACCAACTTTAATTGCAAATTCTACAAAAGCGTCATTAAAAGATTTTAACCATGATTATGGTAAACAATGGACTTTTGGTGAGAATTGGTCAAACGTCAATACAATGTTTGAAACATATGTAAATAAATACCTATTCCCTAAAATCAATGAAACATTATTGATTGACATTGCTTTAGGAAATCGTTTCAACTGGTTAGCAAAAGAACAAGACTTTATCGGACAATATTCTGAAGAATACGTGATTATGGATACAATTCCAATTGAAATGAATTTATCTAAATCAGAAGAATTAATGTTAAAACGTAATTATCCACAAATGGCAACACGTTTATATGGTTCAGGAATTGTTAAAAAACAAAAATTCACATTAAATAATAATGATGTACGTTTTAATTTCCAAACATTAGGTGACGCTACAAATTACGCTTTAGGTGTATTACGTAAAAAGATTTCAGATATTAACGTTCAAGAAGAAAAAGAAATACGTGCAATGATGGTTGATTATGCCATTAATCAATTGCAAGATTCAAACCGTCGTACTGCTTCATCTAAAGAAGATTTAACAGAACGTGTATTTGAAGCCATTTTAAATATGCAAAATAACAGCGCAAAATACAATGAAGTACACAAAGCGTCTGGTGGTTCAGTAGGTCAATATACAACTGTTTCAAAATTAAGTGATATTGCAATTTTAACTACTGATTCTTTAAAATCATATTTACTTGATACAAAAATTGCGAATACTTTCCAAATGGCAGGCATTGACTTCACAGATCATATCATCAGTTTTGATGATTTAGGTGGTGTATATAAAACAACAAAAGATGTCACTTTAGCAAATGAAGATACAATCAATTATTTACGTGCCTTTGGTGATTATCAAGCTATGATTGGTGATGTAATCCCTACGGGTTCAGTATTTACATTTAATGTATCTGATTTGAAAGAATTTAAAGGAAACATTGAAGAAATCAAGCCACAAGGTGAATTGTTTGCGTTTATTTTTGATATTAATGCACTTAAATATAAACGTAATACAAAAGGCATGTTAAAAGAACCATTTTACAATGGCGAATTTGATGAGGTTACACACTGGATTCATTATTACTCATTCAAAGCGATGTCACCATTCTTTAATAAAATATTAATTACAGAAGCACCAAAGGAACAACCTGACGCAGGTGCAACAGAATAATAAAGGAGGACTTTTAAACCATGAGTTATTTAGATAACGATTACATCGGAAAAAATAAAGATGTTGGTTTAAAAGTTGAATTGACTGAAGATATTGACCGACGAATAATGGAACATAGGAACCGTTTTCGTCGGTTAATTTTTAATCGTTACGTTGAATTTTTACCCCTACTTATCAATTATACAAATCAAAATTCAGTTGGCATTGATTTCTTACAACTTGAAATTGCTTTAAGACAGGGTTATCAAGTTGTAGTTGGTAAAGCAAGAAATGGTGTCATTATGATATTAGGTTATATCCAATCAATGTATTATAAAAATAGTAACGATTTTATAAATAACTTCAATTTAACTTTTAATAAGAGATTAACTCAAGATGACATCACATTTATTATTCCTGATTATTTAAGACCTGATTATGCTTTAGAAATTGAATATTATGATAACTGCCAAAGTGGTGACTTTATTGTATTAAGAAATAAACCCGTCAATTTAAATAATGATTATCAGATTATAGAACATTATTGTGATGAATTAGCTGAAATTATATTATCTCGCTTTTCACTTATTATGCAGTCTAAATTTAGTAAAATATTTTTATCTGATATTCAAGATGAAACGATTAATCAGTTTATTAATAAATTGTATAATGGTGCACCTTTTATTAAGACAGATAAATACATTGACCCTGAAGAAGATATCATTGACTTGGGTAGTGATTTTGTAACTACTGCTTTAGTTGAAATGAAACGTGAATATCAAAATAAAGTCAGTGAGTTAAGTAATTTCTTAGGTGTCAATTCACTAGCAGTAGATAAAGAAAGCGGTGTCAGTGATACCGAAGCTAAATCAAATCGTTCATTTACTACATCAAATAGTAATATCTATTTAAGGGGTCGTAATCCTTTTGAAATGTTAAATCGTCGTTTTAATTTAGATATTCACCCCTATTATGATGATGAAGCTATTTCTGAAATGGATATTATGAATCTAAAGACTGATAATTTTGGTGGTGGAAAAGTTGAGTAAACACACAACAACATTATATGAAATCATTGAAAGTGAATTACAACGTTTGGGATTAAATGAATTTGTTAATAATGATAGAATCCACTTTAACGATTCAAAACATGCATTTATGCAAAAGATGTTGTATTTTGATGATGATGTTAAACAAATTGTTGATCATATGTTTTTTAAAGGTTTCATGTTTAATGATGAACGCATTGACCGATATTTTAAAGAAAGTTTTACATTGCGTTTTTTATATAGAGAAATTGGCAGACAAACGGTAGAATCGTTTGCAAGTCAAGTTTTATATATCACCATGACACATGAAGATTATATATATCGTGTCTATGGTTCAGATATGTATAAATACATTGAACAAGTAACAGACACACAGTCTACTGATATTGGTAAAGCATTAGAAAATGCAATAGAACAGGGTCAAACAAAAGACAGACAACAAGACAAAGGTCATGAAGAATACAAAGACTATGAAGATACCATCACAAAAAGTTTTGACGATAATAGGACTGCAGAATCTACCCTACCACAGTCAAAAGTCAATATTGATGTTGATAATACGGTACTTGATTATGCAGACACAAATACGATTTCACGTGATAAAAATACCAGTGAAACAGTATCAGAAAAAACAGGTACAAAAGATAATACGTTTGATTCATTAAGAAATGGTGAAAGTGACACAAAACGTAATACACAATCACAAAATGAAATGAATCGAACAGGATTAACAAAACAATACTTAATAGATAACTTACAAAAGTTATATTCAATGCGTGATACAATATTTAAAACATATGATAAAGAATGTTTTTTACACATATGGTAGGAGGATAAAAATATGTATATAAATAACGGTCGAATCAATTATAATAATGAATACGGGTATCGTCGTGGCATATATCGTGAACCATTTTACAGTGATAATGCAGATTATAATACCAATTCAAAATCATATTATGATTATTTAGCGCGATTTAATGGTTTTATTTTTGAATTATGTGATTTTGTCAATGGTTTAGCAGATGATATACAAAAAATGAAAGAAACATACGACGCTTTAACGTTATCAAATACAGATGTCACTTATACAGTAGGACAAAAAGGTGATTTTGACACATTGAATCATTGTTTTGATTACATTGAAAATTTAATTGTTCAACCAAAATCTATACGTGTGATATTACTTAAAGATTACATGATGCGAGAACAATTATTCTTACGTGATAAACGTTATAATCATATTACGATTACATCAGAAAATGATATTGTAGAAGCCTATGAAACAGAATTAAATAAACAAGTTGAAATAAAAACAAACCCTATTTTTAGAGTTAAACCCCTATTTTATGGATTAAATTCAACATTCCCTAAAATTGATTTTAAACTTCAAAACAAAGATTTTTCAGATACCATTAATTGTGGTTTCTTAATGGATAATACAGCATTTGAAATGACAGAACGTGGCGGTTCGACACATTTTAACTTTATAGGTTTATGTGGTGTCAATGGTTCACATATTCAAGCTAACTATTGTGATTTTTCCTATAATGGAAATAGAGAGCAATTAGAAGAGTATAATAAAGACCAAGATATGTACGGTGACGGATTAAGAATATTTAATTCATCACTCACAGGTAACTATATGACAGTACACCGATGTGGTGAAATTGGTATTCATTTCTCACATGGTGCAAGTGGTTATATTGATTATACGGAAGCACGTTTTAATGGTCATCATGGTTTAATGGTGACTACAGGTTCACAAGCCAGTGCAAGAAACTGTAAAATCACTGATACAATTGATGATAATGTTGTAAGTTATGCGTCAAGTGATATTGATTTAAGAAGTAGTGATTGTTCAAATTCACAAACAACATACGGTGTCATTGCGACACGTTCATCAAACATTAACTTTGATAAAGGCATTGCTAATGGTTGTGGTGCAAGTGGTATTATGGCAAACAGGGGTTGTTCTATTGACGCCACAGGTGCAACGGCTTCACGTAATAAATGGCATGGTGTCATCGCAAGTAACAACTCAAAAGTTGATTTCACAAGTGGTAACGCGAATGAAAATGGACTTGACGGAATCCAATGTACACATGGTTCAACTGTACAAGCAAGATTATCAACAACGAATGGAAATAAACGTAATGGTGTGTTAGCTTATGCAGGTGATGTGTATTGTCAAGAAATTAATTGTGACGGTAACGGTCGTCGTGGATTAGAAGCTACACGTGGCGGATATGTCGCTGCATATGGTGCTAAAGTATCACGTTCAAAAGATGATAACGTATTGGCATATGGTTCAGTGATTTCAGTTAATGAAGCATTGATTGAACGTGCAGGGCGTAACGGTATTGAAGCCACACGTGGAGGACAAATATTTGCAGATAGAATTACAATCACAGGTAGTGGTGACTTTGGTATTTTAGCTTATGCGTCTAAAGTATTTGCCGAAGCGTCAAATATTAGTGGTACTAAAAATGAACCTGTTTATGCGACACGTGGTGGGGAAATCACTTGCTTTGGTTCAAATATTTCAAGTAACAAAACAGTTTATAACGTGTATAATGGTAGTAGGATATTTACAGATAAAGACCATGGATATTCTACCAATGTTGACCCTCAAACATTATCAAGTAAAGGGTTGATTATTCTAGGGTAGGCGTTTGCCTATCCTAATTTAAAGGAGGAAACAAAAATGAAAACATTGTCGCAAGCTAGACACTATATTCAAACACATACAGGTGTAGGCGTTGATTTTGACGGTAGTTTTGGTTATCAATGTGCTGATTTAGCAGTTGATTACATGTATTACATTACAGACGGTCAAGTAAGATTATGGGTAATGCAAAAGACGCAATTAAAAATGATATGAAAGGTTTAGCAACGGTTTATCGTAATACACGTGATTTTAAACCACAATTAGGTGATATTGCAGTCTATACTGAGGGTGCATATAGTGAATACGGTCATATTCAAATTGTCATTAGTGGTAATTTAAATTATTATTTATGTCTTGAACAAAATTGGAATGGTTTAGGTGGAAGCTATCAAGAATTAGCAACACAACGTGTTCATTATTATGACGGAGTTACACACTTTATTCGTCCACATTTTAGAAAAGAAAGCAAACCCAAAAACGTTTATAAATGGAATGGTAAATTTACATCATTTAAAACTAATAAACGTCCAATTCGTGTGAGATTAGAACCATCATTAAAAGGTGAAATTGTTGATAAAAATTCTTGGATTTATCCTAATCAATACGTTAAGTTTGATAGAATTTATAAAAAAGATGGTTTTTGGTGGTTAGGGTTTTACTATCAACAAAAAGGTGCTAGTAAAAACCGTTTTTATATGTCAATTGGTAAAATTGAAGATAAAAAAGAAAAAATACTCAATGAAAAACATCTTTGGGGAAAATTGGAGGTTGAAAAGCATGGCAAGTAAATTTGTAAGAAGTGTTAAAGATATTTATAATTTAGAAAAGTTTAATACAAATCTTGTTGATGAAAATGACATATTATCTACCGTTGACGGCGATGTTTATATTTACACTAAAAACGGATTTCTTCATTTAGAAAGTATTGAACCCTTACAAGATGAGGTTCAAGAAGTTCAAGAAAAAATATCAGACAATGAAAAACGTATTTATAATAATGAAGAAAAAATCAAAGTCATTGAGACATCAGTCGAAGATAACAAATTAAAAGTGAATGAAATTACTGAAAAGGTTAATCGTTATAACTTAGAAGAAATGAAACAAAAACTTGATTCAATTAATATCGACGAATTGAAACAAGAACAAAAAACGTTAAACGAAAAGATAGACGAAAAGATAAAAGAAACAAATCAAAAAATTCAATCGAATACGGAAAAAATCAATGGTATTACTATTGATGATACAGGTTGGAAAAATATCACAATCACAGGTAGTGGCTTAGTACCACATACCGACCCACCACAATATCGCATTACAAATGTAAAAGGCATTAAAACAGTCGCTTTACGTGGTGCAGTAAAAGGGTATAAAGGTGATTCTATAACAATAGGTAAAATACCTATCAATGGTGAGTTCACAAATCCACATTACTATGTTCAAAATACAAGTAAAAAATCAGGTTCAATTTACTACACAAGAATTACAATTATGCGTGCAGGTGATGTTGTTATTGAGGGAACAACCTACCCTAGTCCAACAGGCGATGAGTGGTGTCCAATTAATACCGTATTTATGGATTAAATTATGATATAATAGACACGTGAAAGCGTGTCTATTTTTACATATAAGGAGGTTATTTTATGGCAGATAGAAAACTGACACATTTTAAATTTTTCTATAATACACCACTGACAGATTATCAAAACACAATTCACTTTTCATCAAACAATGAACGTGACAACTATTTTTTAAATGAAAATCATTTTAATGCGATTGATTATAAAAATATTCCTTTTAATTTTATACGTGATAGAAACATGGTGAATCTTGAACAAATGTCATGGCAAGACGCACAGGGGATTAATTATTGTACGTTTAAATCTGATTTTGAAAATAGACGTTATTATGCGTTTGTTAATCAAATTGAGTATGTCAACGACCATGTTACACGAATGTATTTAGTGATTGATACAGTGATGACTTACACACAAGGTAATGTATTATCTACCGTTCAAAATGCGTTTGTTGAACGTCAACACCTGCCACGTGAGGTATATAATTATTTATTACCATCACTGAGAAATAATGATGATGTTATTAAAGCCAGTAACAAATACTATTTAAATAATTATCTTGAACAGTTTGGTGGTAATCTTGTTTTATTCCAATCAAGTGCTGATTTATCTAAAAAATTTGGTACGAAAAAAGAACCAAACTTAGAATCTTCAAAAGGGATTACGTACGATTACATTACAAGTCCAGTCAATTTATATGTCATGAATCGTGAGGATTTTAATAACTTTATGGATAAAATGAGTAAATACCCTTGGATTACACAAAATTTCCAAAAAATTATTCTCATACCCGCAACATTTATTAATAAGGACGATTTAGAAGCAGTCAAAACACAAGAAGATATTAAAGGATTGATGACACTTAAAAATGATAAATTATCCAATGAGTGGGAGCTGAAAGAATTACGTGTTCCGTTTGAACGATTGCAATATATGTTAAATAGTAATCAAGATGAACTCAAACATTTAGTCAGAAATGAATATTTAACAATTGAAATCTATTCATGGAATGGAGACAGTTTACTACTTGATGCAGGAAAAATAACAGAAAGAACAGGTGTTAAATTAAAAACAAAATCTATTATTGGTTACCATAATGAGGTACGTATTTATCCAGTAGATTATAACAGTGCACCTAATGAAAAACCAATCAAAGCAAGTGATAATTCAATATTAATAGATACAGGTTCATTCTTAAATACTGCTATTACATTTGATAGCTTTGCTGAAGTACCTATTTTGATTGATAATGGATTACTTGCACAATCACAACAAGCAAATAAACAAAAAAATGCACAAAGTAATTTAATTTCAAATAGAATCAATAATGTTGTCAATGGTAATGATTTAAAATCAAGATTTTATGATGCTGTAAGCATTGGATCAAATCTTTCACCAACGGCATTATTTTCAAAATTTAATGATGAATATAATTACTATAAAGAATTACGAGCAGAATATAAGGATTTAGCATTACAACCACCAACAGTAACAAGTTCAGAAATGGGAAATGCGTTCCAAATTGCAAATAGTATTAATGGATTAACTATGAAAATTGGTGTACCCGCACCATTTGATATGGATAATATCCAACGTTATTATTTTATGTTAGGTTTTGAAACCAACGATCAAGCAGGTACACCGTTTCCAATTGATTCATGGACGGTATGCAATTATTTAAGAATGAGAGGCACATATACCATTGACGGTATTGACCCTATGCTTTTAGAACAGTTAAAAGTATTACTTGAAACGGGTGTAAGATTTTGGCACAACGACGGAACGAACAATCCAATGTCACAAAATGTATTTAAAAATAAATTTAGAAAGTAGGATATTTAATGGAACAAAAAGGTGAAATCAATGTACAATACACACAAACGGATATTTTTCATACATTTATCTATGCAGGTGATTTAAAATTACTCTATTTTTTAATGATATTAATGTGTGTTGATATTATTACAGGTTTAGCAAAAGGTTTTAAAAATAAAAATTTATGGAGTAGAAAATCAATGTATGGATTCGGTCGTAAAATACTTGTTTTCTGTATTATTATTTTAGCAAATATCATAGATCAAATATTAAATTTAAACAATGGTTTATTAATGGTAACAATCTTTTTCTATATAGCGAATGAGGGATTATCTATTGTTGAAAACTGTGCAGAAATGGGGGTTCTTATTCCAGATGAAATAGGTGAAAAATTAAAAGTGATACGTGGAAAAAAAGAGGGTGGAAAAGATGAATGATAAAGAAAAAATTGATAAGTTTATACATTCTAATTTAAATGATGATTTTGGATTAAGTGTTGATGATTTAGTACCTAAAGTTAAAGGGATTGGACGATTTCAAGCGTGGTGTGGTAATGATTCAAGTAAAATTAGGCAGGTCTTGAATGCAGTTAAAAGCATTGGGGTATCACCTGCACTATTTAGTGCTTATGAAAAAAATGAGGGATATAATGGTAGTTGGGGTTGGTTAAACCATACATCACCACAGGGCAATTATTTAACCGATGCACAATTTGTTGCACGTAAACTTGTGTCACAATCACGTCAAGCAGGTACACCGAGTTGGATAGATGCAGGAAATCCAGTTGACTTTGTTCCTGCTAGTGTAAAAAGAAAAGGTAATTATGACTTTTCACATAATATGAAAAATGGAAAAGTAGGTCGTGCCTATATTCCATTAACTGCTGCTGCTACATGGGCAGCATATTATCCTGAGGGATTACAAGCAAGTTATAATAGAGTTCAAAATTACGGTAATCCATTTTTAGACGCTGCAAATACCATTTTGGGTTGGGGTGGTAAAATAGACGGTAAAGGAGGATCAAGTAGTGGTTCAAGTAGTTCTAGTAGTCCTAGTGGTGGGCTTGATGTTGTGGCACGTGCCTTTGAAGAATTTCTCAAAAAATTACAAGACAGTATGCAGTGGGATTTGCACTCTATTGGTACTGACAAATTTTTTTCAAATCAAATGTTCACTATTACCAAAACATATAATAACACGTATCGTTTAAATATGAATCAAAAATTACTTGATGAAATGAAAGACTTAATATCAAGAATTGATGGAGGTAGTGGAAATGATACGGGTGCTGATGATAGTGATGGTGATCATGGTGGAAAAGCTGGTAAATCCGTTGCACCTAATGGAAAAAGTGGAAGAAAAATAGGTGGTAACTGGACTTATTCCAATTTACCACAAAAGTATAAAGATGCTATTGAAGTACCAAAATTTGATCCAAAATATTTAGCAGGTAGTCCATTTGTTAATACAGGTGACACAGGACAATGTACAGAATTGACATGGGCGTATATGCACCAAATATGGGGTAAAAGACAACCTGCATGGGATAATCAAGTCACAAACGGTCAACGTGTGTGGGTGGTATATCGTAACCAGGGTGCACGTGTGACACACCGACCAACAGTGGGCTATGGATTCAGTAGTAAACCGAATTACCTACAAGCGATGTTACCGGGTGTCGGACATACAGGTGTTGTTGTAGCAGTATTTAAAGATGGTTCATTTTTAACAGCTAACTATAACGTACCACCTTATTGGGCGCCTAGTCGTGTTGTTGAATATGCACTGATTGATGGTGTACCGGAAAATGCAGGAGATAATATTATGTTCTTTAGTGGCATTAAGTAAAAATTATGCTATAATATAAGTATGCTAGAACATTCTAGTAAATAAACAACAAAACATAATCCGTATGGCAAACGATACTTGTCACTATACCTCGTAAAAAAGACGCTACTATGATGTAGCGTCATTTTTTATATCTTGATGAACCATATATAATATGTTAAGATCACATTTATTTTTAATTTCAAATTTGTAAGGGAATAAATCACTAAATGAAAATGCCCCGACTTCACTTTCAATATATAAAATATCATCGTCGTTCACATCATCATATTCTTGTCTTGCTTGTTTTAACACATCTTCTTTTCTATCTTCCAATGATTTTGTAAAGTAAACATCATAGGGCGTACCTTTTTCTATATAGGTTTTTGAAGGGTAAATCGAAATCGTTTTTTGTTCGTTATAAATCGATTTGTTGTTGTACACAATCGCTTTATGGTGAAAATCATTTTTAATAAAATTTTCAAAAGATTGATTCTTATTAAATGCGTCTAATGGAATACCTGCACTGGCAATTTTAATTGTGTTATCTTCTTTTTGGTAGGCGTACTTTTTATGATTGAGTACATACATTTTTTTAATAACGTGATTTTCAATGTCCCACTTACCTAATGCGATTGGGTCAAATAATTCATCATTGATTTTATGTTTAATTTTTGATTTCAAATATAAACTGTCTGTATCACAATAAATAAAACATTCATCAATTTCAGATTGTGTTAGAGACTTTAGGGGTTCAAGTAAGTTATAAAGCGCTTGTGATGTAACAAAAGTTGAAAACAACAAATTGCGTTCACTGTTTTTATATCCATTTTCATGGTTAACTAAAAAACCGTCCTCATCACGTCTAAACAAATTAAAATGTGACCGTAAAGCAGGTATACCATACAGACCATTTAAAACAACTTTACTTAACATAATTTCTTCTTGTGAATAGGTATGTGTATTCACTTCATCAGTAATTTTATAGTTATAGGGTGAATCCATAATGATTTTTTTATTTAATTTACCCTGTGTTTTAATAAAATAATTATGATGAATAATATCACGAGCGCCAAAGTATTCACATTCATAGCATACAAAAGCAAACACATTTATTTTGTCAAAAGTTAAACCCGTTAAATCTTGAATCATGCGTAAAGTGTTTGTATTTATGTTAACAAACTTTTTATCATTATTGTAGTATTTAACAAGACATTGTTTAATTAAATCACTTTCAATATTTCTTAAAATAGTACGATTGAATGTGACTTTATCCATTTTATAAAGTGAAAAATAATCTTTATTAGTTAAATCAATGTGTATCGTTGTCGGTTGTTCATATTCATCAAAATCATAAATATACATTGGTAATTTTTCATGATACATCACATAGGGATAACTACTATTAATGTCTATTGAAAAACATTCCTCATTGATGATTTTATCAACATAACGTGAATTATACATATTTAATCCACCACGATAGAAACCCTTAATAAAGTCATAAAAATTCATATCAAAAAAAGTAAAATCTGTGTATGATATTTTTTGCTTTCCTTTTTGGTTTAATAATTGTAAGCGTGTTGTTTCATTATTGATATAACTTTTCATAATATTAACACTAAAGGTCATTGCACTATAATCAAAATTAGGGAATATATCACTATAATGTATGTGGCACATACCTAATATGATGACATCGTTTCTAATATAGGTCATTTGTGATTCTGTAAGTTGATGAAAACATTCATAAGCATAAGCATACGCTTGTTTATCTGTCATATCATGTTCAACATCAAACACATCATATTGAAAATCAGTTTTTAATTCATCTTCACTAATATAGCCACCGTCTTTGAGTTTTTTTCCTAGTGTTGCTATTGATGTATTGGTTTTCATAAAATTATCAATGATATTAAACTTAAATCCTTTCAAATACATTATTAAATCTAAATTAATACTTGATTTAACACGTTTTTCTAAAATCACATTTGTTTCTTTTGATAATAATTTTGCTTCATTCATATTAATTGTATTTTCGTTATCTTCTGCACTTTTCATAAATAAATTTTCTATCACTAAATCATCACCAAAATAATATTTTGTATCGTGAAGTAAAAAATGATTATCGTATTTATTACAGTTATGTGCAATCATATTAATGGTAGTTTGTGATTTCGTAATCGTATCACGTCTTGAGGCGTAATCAAAAAAAGATTGATAAAAGGCTTTAAAACTTGGAAAAACTTCAACATCAATGTGTTTTCCGTCATACCAACCAATTGCAAGACTATAAGTCACATTTTTATATTTAGTTGGTTTTTCTCTTCCTGCTACCTTATTATAGTTTAATGTTTCAATATCCCAATAAAGATATAAATTTTTTTGACCTTTATGTTTTTGCATTGCTTCTAATAATCCCATGTTCTACACCTCTAATCAAAAACATTATATCATAAAAAAAGCAATATGTAAAAACTTTACACATTGCTTATAAATGATTTTACTAGATTTTTTTTAGTTCTTTCAATGTAGTTATCATGATACATTTTTTCTTTTTGTTCAAAAGGTTGATACCCTTTTTTATTACGTTCTGATTTTAAATGATATTTTATAATCTTATTCATGTTTAAATGAATAAAATTGTCCTCATTGAGTATAAATGATTTACTGTATGCATTATCAAAATGAAGATTTGAGGGGTTATAATAACGCCTTTGATGATTATCTTTATAAAATGATTCTTTTAAAAATAATGCGCCATGTTCAACATCTGATACATCAGTGCAAAACTGATAATCATCAGAATAGGGCACAACTTTAATATTGGTTTGATAATCATTTAAGTTATACATCACTTTAATATAATTATAGGGGGTTTTGATATGGAAAAAGTTACCATTACTTGATATGTGCGCCCTCAAATAATCGTCTGCTAAATTGAATGTATTAAAATCAAATTCACCTGTTGTCATAGAATCATCATCAGTATTAAATGCACGTGTGTTACGATTCTCATTAGAAAATTCATTTCTTCTCATCTCAAGCATAATATTACTATACTGACGTTTGCTATTCATACCAAATTTTGAGTGATGTTGTAATTGTTCATAAATATTTAAGTTTGCGAGTAGTGGACTAGAAAAGTTTACTGCATTTCCTAGTAATACAATTTTAGGTATTTTGATATATTCAATATTACCATGGTTACGATCAATACTTTCATATATGGTTTTCAACTTTTCCCACTCATCTATGAGATAGTCACTTTCTAATGCTAAAAACTCATCATAAATAATGATAGGAAAATTCTTCATAAAGTTAGAATGATATTTTAAATCGGTTGCATTATTAAGATGTGTAATAATACCAATTTCTTTATCACCATAACCCACTGCTATATAATCTTGTGTATTTCTAAAAAATAAATCTTTATCATTAAAATGTTTTTGTTCAATACATATTCTTTCAAGTAATTCACGATAAGCGTCACGTAATGTATGATGTCTTGCTAGTAGCGTAAATTTGATGTCTAAATCAATAGCTAACTTCATAAAAAAGGCAACATAGTTGAATGTTTTACCGTCTGAACGGTTGGATATGGAAATTAAAAAATCTATATCTAAATTCATTAAATCATCAGCAAGTTCAATTTGGTTATATTGCTTTGGAATAGATCGTCTAAATTTAGTAACAAAGTTTTGATAGTCTTTAACTTCATTCAGTCGTGACTTTTTCATTTTTAACCTCCTTATCTGAATAATATTCAATAATATCATCAACAGTTTCAAACATAGTTAACCCACCTGTCTAACATAATAGACAACGTTGTATTTGACTTGTTTTTTATTTACAATACTGTCTACTTTTGTAGCTTCTTCAAGTTCTTTAAATAGTTCTTGAGTTGATTTAATAAAGTGTGATATTTCTTGTGAACCGTCATTGTCTTTAACTGCTTCTTGGAATAAATGGCGTTTGTGCATATTACCTTTTTCTTCCCAATCATAATCAAGTTGTTTATAGACATTTTCTATTTCTGTTAACTTTTCTTGGTTTTTACCACTCACTAAACTTTTAGCGTCAATATAAGCAATCTTTTTTGGTTTAGGTAATTTGACTTTACCTTTTTCAACAAATAGGTTGTTAAAATGATTATATTCATGAATGTATTCTTTTTGTAATTCCTCATCATCAAATAAAAAAACAAAACCGTCACGTTCATAGGTTGATTGATTTTTTGTTGTTGATTCACGAAAAGCATTAGAACGTGCAATACGATCACTTTTGTTCCCTCTTTTCATTGTCTACACCTCAATCAAAATTTTTATGATATGTTTCTGCTATACGATAGTACATCATTTCATGACCCCATTTTGTTGGGTGTAATCCATCTTTCATTGACGATTGTCTGAATTTTGCGTCATATGGATTAATCAATGAATCATCATACGCATTATATAAAGCTAATCCTAAATCTTTAGTTGCTTTCACTTGTGAATCAACATAAGTTTTTAATGTGTAACCTTTTTTATTCTTATCTGTATCACGTCTTATAACTTTTCCTGTATCATCAATTTTAGCTTGTTTCGTTGGTGTAATTACAACGATTTTAGCTTTTGGGTTATTTTCTTTAACCGTTTCTACAACCTTATAAAATGCACCGATATATGTTTTTGTATCAGTTAGTTTATTACCTACTTCAACACCTGCATTTGAGTTGTATAACCAATCATCATCAGTACCCTGTATAATCACTAATTCATTATCTTTTAGTTGTTTAGCTTGATTTAATATATTATTGTCTTTAACTTCACTCATTGTGGCACTGCTTACAGATAAGTTTTGAATTTTCGCAGCTGTTTTTTCTTTGATATAATCACCAAAGTTATATGAAGCATGAGAACCTTTACCCACACTGTCACCAATGATTCCAACAGATTTAACATATTGTATTGATGAAACGGGTGTATAATCTTTCATCACTGTACCGTTTAATGTTTTAATCGTTCTTACTTTTGGTGTATGATCTTCAGGTGGTAGGGGTTTTGTATCAGGTTGTTTTTTTGGTGGTGTTACGTCTTGTTCTGTTTTATGTGGGTACGTTCCACTTGCTTTATTATTTGGGTAAATATGCTTATTCTGATTTGCTTCATATTCAAATTGATGATACATATATTCATCAATGAGTTGTCCGTCTTTATAAATCAATATATGTGAATCATCATCATTAATTAACCAAATATCTGATGTTGTATTTAAAAATAATAAATCCTTAATAGCAATATTTTGATGTTCACGATAATTTCCGTACATATCTTTCTCTAGGAAATAGTCAATCGGTTTATCTAATGTGATTTCAATTTCTTCTGTCACATTAAATAAATCATTTTTATTAATAATATAAGTTTCTACTACTGCACTATGGTCGAATATGACATATGAACCATTATTTGAGTGAAACTTTTCAGATGTTACACCATTACGCCATGCCCAATCAACCAATTCATTTAAAAGTAATTTCATTTGATGTTTAATTATCAAAATATTTTCCCTCACTTTCTAAATCATTTAGTATATGCGTAATTTCAAATAAAGCATTTTCTAATTTCTCTCTTTGTTCTTTTGTTAAATCGTAATCATTGAGTGCATTAACAATATTATAATACGCTTTAATCAAATTCATGTAATCGCTCCTTTTATAATTAACGATTGAAACAAGTATTAATGCAATTATACCATATAAACATAATCCTATTGTAACAATTGTACCAAACATAAACTAAACCCCTTTATAAGAATTAACATCAATCACAATATTAATCGTACCGTCTTTATCAGTAATTGTTATATACTCACATTCAATATCATCAAGAAATTTTAATGTACGACTTAAATATTCTTTACTTCTTTGACAAAGAATAATAAAACCTTTGTTTCTTGAATAATCTTTTTCTATTGTATCAATAATACTTTTTTCAAACGCTAACATATTTATCACTCCATAATAAAAAAGGAGGCATTGCCCCCTTTATTTTATTTTTCTAAAATGGTAAGTCATCATCACTTATATCAATTGGACCATTAGCATGAGCGAACGGGTTACGTCGCTCGTTATCTACTTTTTTTCAGTTTGTTCCTCTTGTTTAGCTTTCTCGCTAGGTACTAAATTAATACCATGTGAAACACGATTATATTTCTTAGATTCAAATTCATAAATTTCAAAATCGAATAAACGGTCATTAATGGCTTCAACCATTTCATCATCTTTTCTCATATCTTCAATCATTTCTGTTAAGTGATTAGGTAGGTTAACAATGTAATCACCACTAATGATGACACCTTGGTCACCAAATTTACCTTTCGTGTTGATGAATAATGCTTCAATAGGGTAGGTTTTTGATGAATCCAATTCACCTAGTTTGATGTAATCTCTTTCTTTTTCATTGTCATACTCGAATTTTGCGCCACCGTTTGAATATTTGTTTAATAAATCTTTTACATTTGCCATTGTTTTAATCTCCTTTATATTTCAATTTTTAATAATTCATCATAAGAAACTGTAATAATTTTTGATGATCTTTTACTATCCAATAATGTATGTCCTTCTGGTATATGTTGTAATATTTCACGTTTTGTTATTCTGTAATCTTGTTTAGGAATAAAAAAGTCATATTCTTCATGTCTATCATTTTTAGCATAGACTGTAAAACCTTTGATTTCAACATCAATGTAGTTCATATGTTCACCTCACATTATATTTTTAGAATATAGTATTAAATGTTATTTTAAAAAATATGAACGTTGTAATTATTATAAAAACCTTTGTAAAATTGCCATTGTGATAATCCGTCATCACCTGCTAAATAGCTTAGTAGTGATTTATCTTCATTTTCATCATTAATAAATTTAATGACTGGGTCATTGTAATTAATTAATAATTGTTGACATGCAACTAATAAATTACTTGCATTTTCTGATGTGTAAAAATCATTCCATTGTTGTAATAAATTAAACAGTTGTAACATTTCCGTATAGGCTTGACCTTTTTCTGGTGTCACTTTTCTCACCTCCATTTCTAACTTGATTACATTATATAATAAGTGCGAATTTTTTGCAATAGTTTTAGCAAACTTTTTTGAAAAACTTTTTATCAATAATCCATTACATATTTTTAAATGTTTTTTTAATTAACCTTTTACTCAAAATTTTTGTCGCTACGTGCTCAAATTCTGT
>OIFN01000360.1_pt1 | contig 17065 bp, 17 predicted proteins | sample 1582091 | NCBI WGS metagenome assembly OIFN01 (sample SAMN07501064, study PRJEB24779) | human gut metagenome
TATAGCATAGGTTTTTAGCGTTAACAAACTTTGAAAACGAAGGGTTGTTCAAGTTTATTTTCAACGATTTCTATATTAAAATTCTTTTACTCAATTTGCAACAAATTAAATTTTACATTTCATTATCTAATGATTTAATGAATTGTAAAGTGTCATTGTTACAGCCATTTATATCTATACCAATTAATTGTTTGAAGTAAACATCATATGCATCTATCCAATCATCAATAGTGTATAACGACTCTATATCTATAGGATACATGAGTATAGAATGATTATTCATCATATGTTGTGCTTCTTTTAAAATATGCAGCGCTCCATCTTCTAATCTATTCATTACGACAGGAATGACCTTGTCTTTAATCGTCGTGTGCTCAATGCCACTTAAATGATTAGGATTGACATTTATCGTTTCACCATATTTATGGATTGTAATTGTATGAGAATATTCAGCAAATCTTAAATATTCCAACATTAAGCTCACTAAATTTTTAGGTAACTCTATAGAAATTAATATATTTGCTACTGATTCTTTAAAATTATAATGCCCATTATCAATAAGTTGTAATAATAAAGATGTTTGTTCACGTATGTTAAGCGAACCAAAATCTGATAAAGATGAAGACAATGCTTCTCTATCTTCATCAAGTCTCGATATTGCATATTCTTTAAGTGGAAAAAGTTCCATTCTGGTTTTATGATTTTTAACTTCATCGATAATTTGATTAATTACTTCAACTGCTTCATAAAATTGACCTAAACCATTCAGACTTTTAATATAATATATCATCAATTCGTCATAACAGTTGAATCCACGTTTTAACAAAATAATTGCCTCTTCTCGTAACTCTAAATAAGCATTCAATTTTAAAAGCATCCGGCATTTCTTTAATGCAATATCCTCGTTAAGGTCGAAATGCTGTTCATATACATTAAACAAATGATACATCTTTTCAAAATCTGCATTTCTTTCTGCATCATTTATTTGTTTAATCACTTTACTTTTAGACTGCGGAAAAGGTATAATATCAGCCATTAATTTAGCACTCCAATCATGATATATCTTGAAGAATTAATGCACTCCATGTTTCAAAATCCTCATAGGAATGAATGTCGCCTTGTTCTATCCATTTAATTTTTAGCGTATCAGTTTCTTTTGCTTCAACATCGTTTGATTGCACAGTGATTTTAAATACGACGCCCATATGAACTTTACCCACATCATTATCATCATCATTTATAAAACCTAAATATTCCATATTTTGAGATTTATTATTACTTAATCCTACTTCTTCTTCTAATTCTCGTTGAGCATTAACTCTTAAAACTTCATTAATTGAATCAGCTCCAGTAACATCATTCATATGACCACCAACACCGATAGATGACTGACCATGTAACCGTTCTTCCCCCCCACCAGAAAGACGCTCGTAAACAAGGATTTCTCCCTTCTCATTTTCTAGTAGGCAATATGATATTAATTGTTTAAACGATGGATCATCTTCCATATCACCACGTCTTTTCACTTCATATTTACTTAACGCGCTAAAAATTTCTTTTCCTTTGAAATTATTTTTATGTAAAAAACCATTAAAAGCATTCTTATCTTTGTTAAATAAAATATCTCTGTTTACAACAATTATTTGTTCATCAAATTTAGACATGATTATCTCCTTTTAGATATAGTATACTATCAGTCATTTTAGCAAAAATTATCATTTTTTGCGATTGAATATATGTATATGTAAAACGATAAAAGTGTCATTATATTCTTAATTAAAATAAGACACAATCTTACATTATTGATATGATGAAACTTTTAGCAAAGTAAAATTATACACCTCACTGTCATAACATGAATGAAAATTTATCTCTTATTAGTTATTGACTTCGTAAATATTGATTATTTCAAAGCATGATTTGAAATAACCTAGTATTATGAAAATGACCAAATAAATAAAATATGTACGTCATTACATCAAGGTATTGTACTCAATATTTAAGTACTTTTAAATAATATATTAACAACAAGCATATAAAAAGACCTGAGACAAAGATTATTGTCTCAGGTCTTGTATAAATATTATTTTAAAGCTTCTTTAGCTTTTGATACTAATTCAGCGAAAGCTTTGTCGTCTGAGATTGCAATTTCTGATAACATTTTACGATTAATATCAATCTCAGCTTTTTTCAATCCGTTCATTAGACGTGAGTAGCTAATGTCATGTTGACGTGCAGCTGCATTAATACGTGTTATCCATAATTTACGGAAATCACGCTTACGTTGACGACGGTCACGGAAAGCATATTGTCCTGATTTCATTACTTGTTGTTTAGCTACTTTATATAATGTATGTTTTGAACCAAAGTAACCTTTAGCTAATTTAATCGTTTTTTTACGACGTGCTCTTGTTACTGTTCCACCTTTAACTCGTGGCATAATAAATTCCTCCTTAGATGATCTCTATCGTATATATTCATTTAAAATCTTATTTTTTGTATGCTAATAATTGTTTAACACGTTTCATATCACTTTTAGAAACTAACTTAGCTTTACGTAATTGACGTTTTTGTTTAGTATTTTTATTTGCGAATAAGTGAGATGTGAAAGCTCTAGAACGTTTTAATTGACCTGAACCAGTTCTTTTAACACGTTTAGCTGCTCCACGGTGAGTTTTCATTTTAGGCATGATTCATTTCCTCCTATAATTTAACGTTTATTTTTCGTTGATAGGCGCTAACATAATAAACATTTGACGCCCTTCCATTTTAGGCTTTTGTTCAACAGTTGCAATATCTTTACATTCATCTGCAAATTTTTCTAACACACGTTGACCAATTTCTTTGTGTGTAATTGCACGACCTCTGAAACGAATAGAAACTTTACATTTGTCACCTTTAGTTAAGAATTTACGTCCATTTTTCAACTTAGTTTGGAAATCATGTTCTTCAATAGTTGGGCTTAAACGTAATTCTTTAACATTAATGACTTTTTGTTTCTTCTTCATTTCTTTTTCTTTTTTCTGCTGTTCGAATTTATATTTACCATAATCCATTATTCTCGCAACAGGTGGTTTTGCATTTGGTGCTACAACAACTAAATCTAAATCAACACGTTCAGCCATTTCTAAAGCTTCACGTTTAGATTTAACACCAATTTGTTCACCATCTTGGCCTATTAAGCGTAGTTCTTTTGCACGAATTTTCTCATTAATTTGAGTTTGATCTTTTGCTATGGTTGACACCTCCCAGAAATTTACGAAATTGTTCCAAGCAAAAAGAAGAGCGAGTATAACTACCCGCTCTTCTTAGACACAATAAATGTGTAACATGATTGACCTGCCAACTGCATTAGCGTCGCCACAGGTGAGAAGCGGGTGCTTCTACTTGGTTCGTTTCGTATTCAACGTTAATAATCATATCAATATTTATTGTTTAAGTCAAACTTTTTTTAATTATTTTTATGGTGTCTTATTTCTTCCATCGAAACATCTTGCCTTAAGTCAACTTTGTTTAGAGGAATCTTTTTAGTTTTATATCTAAATTTATGGTAAAAGAAGAAAATTAAGAATACAGGAATTCCCATGTAAGTTATAAAAAATCTATTCATATCAAAGTTACCTGTTTTAATAAAATCTACATCTTGTCCAATGATAACTATTACACATAAAACACCTGCAAAAATAGGACCAAATGGGAATAACTTCGCTTTATATTTTAATTTTGACTTATCATAATTTTGTTTATCAAATGCGCGTCTAAATCTAAAGTGACTGATTGCTATACCAACCCAAGCAATAAAACCAGTCATCCCACTAGCAGCTACAATGTATTCATATGCATCTCCACTTAAATGTTGCAAAGCAAAAATAAGAATGACTAGTATTCCAGTAGCAATTAAAGATACATATGGTACCCCATTTTTATTTGTTTTTCCAAAAGAATTATAAGCTAATTTATCTCTACTCATTGAATATAACATTCTTGTTGAAGCATACATTCCAGAGTTACCTGCTGATAATACACTTGTTAATATAACAGCATTCATAAATGAAGCAGCAAAAGCTAGTCCAGCGTTCTTAAATACTAATGTAAAAGGTGAAGTAGCTATACTATCACCACCGCCCATTAACGCTTCACTATCATATGGAATCAACATACCAATAATGAAAATAGCTAGAATGTAAAATAAAAGTATACGCCAAAACACTTGTTTAATCGCTTTTGGAACTGCCCTTTCTGGATTTTCAGATTCACCTGCTGTAATACCAATAAGTTCAGTTCCTTGGAATGAGAAGCCTGCGACTAGAAATACACCGAGAATTGATAGCAAGCTACCACCTAAATTCCCACCTAGTATTGGCCCATCTCCTTTTGTAAACGTATCAAATCCTACAAATTCTCCACCCATAATTCCTAAAATAGTTAAGATACCAATTCCTATAAATATGATGACTGTAACTACTTTGATAAGTGCGAACCAATATTCACTCTCTCCATATACTCTAACGGATAGAGAATTAAGCGCGAAAATAATAATAAGGAAGATACAACTCCAGACCCAAGCTGGTATGCCTTGCATAGGGGACCAATATTGTATAACTTGCGCTGCAATAGTAACATCAGCTGCTACTGTAATCACCCAGTTAAACCAATAATTCCATCCTAAAGCAAATCCTAGTGAGGGATCGACAAAGCGTGTAGCATAAGTACTAAATGAACCTGACACAGGCAAATATGTCGCCATCTCCCCTAACGACGTCATTAGAAAAAACACCATCGCTCCAATAACTGCATAGGCAATCAAAGCGCCCAATGCACCTGCGTCATGTATAGCTCCACCAGAAGTCATGAATAGACCAGTTCCTATACATCCCCCAATGGCAATCATTGAAATATGTCTATCTTTTAACCCTCTTTGAACACCGTCAATTTGTTTATTATTATTATTCATAGAAGCTCCCTTTCCTTCATAAGTAGAGGCTAACTTGTTACCACATCAATGCATATCATTGTTGTAGATAAATTTGGTATAGATGATATAAAAGTGAAACGATATTAATATCATTTTACTTTTATATCGCTTGTCTTTTTATCTGTATCAATAATGTGAAAAGTGGTTACATACCTATAAGATATGCAACCACTTATGTTTATCTATATAAGGTAGCACATCACATAAAGTGACAGTACAACTTCTATTCGAAAGTTGTCCCAACAATGCTAACTTATGGAATTAACATCATTTCGGCATTATTACCTTTCGCTTATTCAACACTTGTCCCATACGACTTCTGATAAGTTAGTCATTAATAATGCAACCTCTAACTCTATTTATTATATTAATTTGTAATATACATGATATCCTCTATATTTTCAAGTTTATCTATGCTTTTTTAAACGGATTTCATCAATAACATTCCAAATAAATTCATCTTTTTCAACTGATTCTTGTTTTTCAGAACCATATTTTCTTACATTTACTTCTTGATTCTCTACTTCTTTGTCACCTACAACAATCTGATAAGGTATTTTTTTCATTTGAGCTTCACGAATTTTATATCCCATTTTTTCATTACGATCATCAATTTCAACGCGGACACCTTGCGATTTTAGTTCATCTTGTAAAAGTCTAGCATAATCATAATGTAAATCTACATTTACAGGAATAATTTCAACTTGCATTGGCGCCAACCAAGTTGGAAATGCACCTTTTGTTTCTTCAGTTAAAAATGCAACAAAACGTTCCATAGTAGAAACTACACCACGGTGTATAACTACAGGACGATGTTGTTCTCCATCTTGACCAATGTACGTTAAGTCAAAACGTTCTGGTAAAAGAAAATCAAGTTGTGCTGTTGATAAAGTTTCTTCTTTTCCCATTGCTGTTTTTACTTGAACATCTAACTTAGGCCCATAGAATGCTGCCTCACCAATGGCTTCTTCGTATGTTAAACCTAATTCATCTGATGCTTCTTTAAGCATTGATTCAGCTTTTTCCCACATTTCATCATCATCAAAATACTTGTGCTTATCTTCAGGATCTCTATAACTCAATCTGAAGCGATAATCTTCAAAACCAAAATCTTTGTATACATCTTGAATCATATTAACTACACGTTTAAATTCTTCCTTAATTTGGTCAGGTCTAACAAAAATATGAGAATCATTCAATGTCATTCCTCGAACGCGTTGTAAACCTGATACTGCACCACTTGCTTCGTAACGATGCATAGTACCCAATTCAGCAATACGTATAGGCAATTCGCGATAAGAATGGGGTTTATTTTTATAAATCATCATATGATGTGGACAGTTCATTGGTCTTAAGACCATAGCTTCATCTTCATCTAACTTCATTGCTGGGAACATATCTTCTTGATAATGATCCCAGTGACCAGATGTTTTATATAAATCAACATTGGCTAATACTGGTGTGTAAACATGATCGTATCCCATACTTACTTCTTTATCGACAATATAACGTTCTATTTCCCTACGTATTGTAGCACCATTTGGTAACCATAACGGTAAACCAGCACCAACGAGTTGATTATTTGTAAACAATTCTAAATCTTTACCAATTTTTCGATGATCACGCTCACGACGTTCTTCCAACATTTTTAGATGTGCTTTCAAATCTTTTTTGTCAAAGAAGGCTGTACCATAAATTCGTTGTAACATTTTATTATCACTATTTCCACGCCAATAAGCACCTGCTGTAGATAATAGTTTGAACTCTTTAATTTTAGAAGTTGAAGGTACGTGTACGCCTCGACAAAGATCAGTAAATTCACCTTGTGTATAAAGTGTTACACTCTCATCATCAGGAATTGCATCAATAAGTTCTAATTTATAAGGGTCATCCTTGAAGAAGTCTTTTGCTTTTTCTTTACTAACTACTTCTCTTACAATTTTATGATTTTCGTTCACAATTTGTTTCATTGTTTTCTCAATTTTATCAAAATCATCTGATGAAACCTTATCATCCATATCAAAATCATAATAGAATCCGCCTTCTATTACAGGACCAACACCAAATTTAACGTCACCGTATAAACGTTTTAATGCTTGTGCCATTAAATGAGCTGTTGAATGACGAAGTACTTCTAACGCTTCTTCACTCCCAGGCGTAATAATTTCAATAGTTCCATCTTGTTCTAAAGGGCGTGTTAAATCGACAAGTTGACCATTGAATTTTCCCGCAACTGCCTTTTTTCTTAATCCTGGACTAATTGATTGAGCGATGTCTTCTGTAGTAGTCCCTTTATCAAATTCTTTTGTATTACCATCTGGAAATTGAATATTAATTTGATTCATATGTTATCCTCCTATTTAATAAAACATCTGATCGTTGGCTTATTGAATAAATTGACTTTACTGAGCATAAAAAAACTCGCCCCCTATCAAGGGACGAGTTTGTCGTGGTACCACCCTAGTTAAGTATATGAAAAACATGCGTGACCAGTCATATACTATACTCTACATAAGATAACGGTCTTGAGCCGGATATTCATTACAAATATCAATAATAACGAAGTAGTAATAATTTAATGTGTTAGCCATATTCTCATCAGTTAATGACTTTCTGTGTAACAGAGATTAAATTATCGTATCTTCAATAGTTTCAACGATTAAGATTTATCTCTATTATACACCACATACTTTAAAATTCAATTGTTTCTATAATTTTTGCCAGTCAAATAATAAGGTGACGATAAAGTTTTAATTCTTTCAATAATTCTAGCTGCTTTAGTCTTTTCAGTGCCATCTCTAGTTATTGAAAGATGATGCTCAAGTTCACTATAATTAAAATTAGAACTAAAAAATGTAGGAAGTTCATGTACCATTCTATAATGTAATAAAGGACCAATCACTTCATCTCTTACCCAAGGTGTGACTTCTTCTGCGCCAATGTCATCTAACATCAAAATATTAGCTTCTCTCACACGTTGTAATTTTTTTTCAAAACTACCGTCTTTAAAACCACCTTTTAAAGTGCGTATAAATTCTGGTAAATATACAATAGTTGATGAAATCTTTTGCGATTTAAGTTGATTTGCAATAGCACCCAATATGAATGATTTTCCTGTACCAAAAGGCCCATATAAATATAATCCTTTTACTTTTTCATCATTAGTAATTGCTGTACAGATTTTGTCAGCTGCCATTGCTACATCAAGTCTCTCTCGATTATTCATATAAATATCTTTTAGCTTTGCATGAAGTGTATCTCTTTGCATATGGTGAGATATAATAAGTTGTGAATCGAATCGTTCCTCATCATGTTTTATTTTACACGGGCAAGGTAGATATCTAATTTTGATTCTTTCATTTTCGATATATAGTTCAGGAACATGTCCTTTTACAAAATTCGGACAATCATCATAGCGATGTCCATCATAGACTTTTTGTTGGTCTTTATACTCTTGAAGAACATTTAAATCTTCGTCTATCATCTCATTAGTTATATGACTACGATTTTTCTCAAGAAAATGTTTAACGTCAGGATCATTAATCACATTTTGTTTTATTTTTTGTATACGTTTATCTAGATTTTGAGAATCGCCCATGATATTTCTGAAACTTTTCATTAATTATCTTCCTCCTTCCACTTTTGATTTAACTTTTCAAGAAATGCTTGTCGATCTTCTTCGAGAGTGTCATCATTTATATCTTTATTATCTTCTTGATTGTCCCTATTTTGAAGCCATTTAGGCGTCTTTTCTTTGGATAAAAATTGATTTTGTCTTCCACGATTGTTCTGCCGTTTATCATTAGAATGTGTTTCATAATTTTTAGGTTGATTAACTTGTAATGCGTATTCATATGCTTGTTTGGCATTTGAAATACCAATTTTCTTCCAGTTAGAAGCAATTTCGAAAATATAAGATTTTGGCAACTTCATATCTTCTTTTAGCATAACAAACTGTAAAAGTATATTGATTACACCAAAATTCATTTTTTCACGGTTAATCAATTCTTCTATCATACTTTTTTGCGACTGTGTAGGTTCTGAATCAGACCAACTTGCTAACATATCAATCGGACTTGTTTCATCTAGCAGTTGTAACCAATCATTTGTAGTATCTTTTGCGTGTCGATCTTTTTTTTCATCGTTAGTTTTATGTGTTTGATGCTCTAATTTAGGCAATTGATTATCATGTTCAATCAGATAATAAGTTCTAGCTTGCTTACGCATTTCTTCAAAAGATAACTGTTGTGCACTGGTAATGGAGCTTAATATAACATTTTTCATGCCATCTTCAGTAATCCCATAAAGCGTCGCAAGTTGTATAATCAAATTCTTAGCTTCTTTATCGATAATTTCATTACTAATAAAATGATGGTTCAACATCTGTCTCAACATTTCAAAATCAAAAGTTTCATTAGATAAATCTATACCATTATAATGTTTGATTTGCTTTAAATTAATTTGATCTGAAACATTGACCTTTTTAGGTACATTGAATACTTCTGTAAATTTTCTAGTGGTCTGTTGATATTTGCTTAAATCTTTCTCATCTTTTTCGAAATAAGATTTAAGTGCTTGATAACGTTTTTTATCAACCTCACTAAATAAAAATACTGATAACATAGGATCATTAAAAAATTGATAGGCTGTTGGAGGCTGAATTAACTCATAAACAAAGTGAGAATACTTTTCTTCATGCCTTACAAATGTTTTAATCAATCCAATAGCCTCTAAATTGTCCATTTGCTCCCTAAAATCTAATAAGTTAATTTTTAGTTCATTCATGAATATATAATGCGTTAACCCGAGTTGTTGACTTTCGTCTATGAATTGACTCATAAAATGATAGAGTCCTATTGATTCAACTCCAATTAAAGGGGTAAATAGTCGATTTAAAATATCTAAATGTTGTGAGGTGAATTCGAAATGTGTAATCACCTCAAATCCATCTTGTGGTTTTAGACCATATTCATAGGTTTGTAACCCCATCTATTTATCACTCCGTTTATTATCACTCAAGATACCTTGCATTGACTCTAAGAGTTGATCAACATCTTTGAATTCTTTATATACAGATGCAAATCTTACATAAGAAACTTGGTCAACATGCATTAATAAATTCATAACATGCTCGCCAATTTCTCTAGAAGAAATTTCAGTTTGTCCTTCATCTCTAAGTTGCCACTCCACTTTATTAGTTATGTCTTCAAGTTGTTGATAACGCACTGGTCGTTTCTCGCAAGATCTTACTAAACCATTTAATATTTTTTCTCTTAAAAATTGTTCTCTAGTTCCATCTTTCTTCACTACTATTAATGGACTTACTTCAATATGTTCAAATGTTGTAAAACGCGTTCCGCAATTTTCACATTCTCTTCTACGTCTAATCGCATTGGCCTCATCTGCATGTCTAGAATCAACCACTCTGGAATGTGTAGAATTACATTTTGGGCATTTCATATATATATCACCCTCCCAAGTTTGATCACCGTACATTATACTATAAAAGTACTGTGTAAAAAAGAAAGGTCAATTACAACTATAAATGAAAGAATGTAATGATACATTGATAACACCACTATGTGTAAAAAAGGAAAATATATCTTATAAATAAAGGTTTTAGTGTACTATGTTATTTATTAAAAATATTACATTTTAACGTGATTAAACATTTTAAATGAATTTCAATCATTTAAGTGTACTACACAATTTTATAAATACGACCAAAAGTACCATTATTAAATTACAATTTGAAAGATGATTCGTTAAAATCACCTCATTTCAAAATCATCTCAACTTGATTAATAAATAATGACTATGGATTATTTTTCTATAAAGAAAGTATCTAGTAATATGTCTAAAGCTAATTGGTTATCTATAATAACATCAATGGTGCTTCAACTTTGTTTAGGGCTATTTGTATATAAATAAACCTGAGATAATATGGCTATCTCAGGTTTAGTGCAAGTATAAATATTCAGTTAAATGGCTTTTACCATTGCTTTATCATCAATTAATTGTCCAATTTTGTCAGCTACTTCAACAACTCTATTCGAATAACCCCATTCATTATCATACCAAGCGATAACTTTCACCTTATTTTGTCCCATAACCATCGTAGATTGAGAATCAATAATAGCTGAATGAGGATTTGTGTTAAAGTCTACAGAAACTAAAGGAGCTTCTTCAACATCAAGAACACCTGTTAAATCGGCATTTTTAAATGCGTCATTAACTTGTGTAACTGTAACATTCTGTTCTAAATCAACAACTAAATCAACGAGAGAGACATTTTTTGTTGGTACTCTTAAAGCCATTCCATGAAGTTTACCTTCAACTTCAGGTAATACTTCTTTAAGTGCTTTAGCAGCACCTGTTGAGGTTGGAATAATACTTTCATTACAAGAACGTGCTCTTCTTAAATCTTTGTGAGGATTATCAATATTTTTTTGATCATTTGTTATCGCATGAACTGTTGTCATCAGACCATTTATGATTCCAAATTTATCATTGAGGACTTTTGCAACTGGACCGATACAATTAGTAGTACAAGATGCATTACTAAAGATATCGTATGTATCAATATCAAGTTGATTATCATTGACTCCTTTAACAATCATTTGAACGTCTCCACCTTTAGACGGTCCAGTGAGTAATACCTTTTTAGCACCTGCATTAATATGAGCAACTGCTTTATCTCCGTGATTAAATTTACCTGTAGCTTCTATAACAACATCAATATCCATCTCATTCCATGGTAAATTTTCTGGATTGCGATCAGAAAGTAATTTAATTTCATGTCCATTCACTTTAATACCACTTTCTATCGGTTCAACTTTTTTATCATAAACTCCATGCGTCGTATCATAATTAAGTAAATGTGCAATTGTTTCAGGTGGATAACTAGCGTTAATCGCTTTCACATTTAAATTTTTATTATTTAGTGCTATTCGTAACACCATTCTACCTATTCTACCCATACCGTTAATTGCAATATTCGTTGCCATTCAAAGCACCCCTTGTTTTATATGTTATACTTTATGGAAATAGTATAACATATTCAATTTTAAATGAAAGCGTTTACCGACAAATTTATCTATAAATATAAATTAAGCTTTATCATTTATAAGATTTTGATTCAAACATTGACTATGGAATTGAATAAATAAGGATTCTAATAAAACATCTACTTTTGTATTTACTCTATATCGATTAATCGTTTTATAAGAAGAATTTTGAATTTGTGAAAACCACATCATTCGAATACTATCATTAAGAAATTTTTCTACCCGAAAATACAGATTATGTGTAGGCATATAACACTACTTTCAACATCATATTGGGATGCTATAATGTTGCGCAACGATGCGGTCTGAATTCAGTATCGGGAATTGTTTCAACAATATCATTCGCATATTGTGACATATCATGTGTGGGAATATGTACTGAAGTTTCCTTTAGTAAAGTAAGTTGAGTCATATTATAATCTTTATACATAAGGCACCTCGTTAATTTAGTTTAGTGGTATTTATTAAATTATACGAAAGGGCCTTATTTTTTTAGTATTTCAATGTAAAATGACATATAAACACAAAGTATTTTGGCGATACTCCTGAGGGAACAGGACAAGCTGAAGACTACAGGATGAAGCTGTTCCCTAAGAAAGCAATCCAACAATACGAACTATTGTAAATAAAGGAGCCAGTAAATGAATTTATAAAAAACTCATTTACTGGTTATTTTGCTAGAAATTATGTGCCAATCTCTCCTTTTAATTTCAATATTTGTAAAATATTTTGAACACACTCTCCTACCAATAACATAAATATTGAAACAAGCTTGATAATAGCGCATTTTAATCCACTATCGACTACCCATATGTAAAAATCCTTGAGTCAATGACTTAAGTTTCATATTAATCGAACATGAACGAACCTCCAATTCTTTTACAAAATTTTGAAATATATATCACTTTTTCAATAACGTTGAATAGAATTTAACTACCTGGGTAAACATCATAATGTAATTGCTAAAACTAACGTAATCTATACGTTTTTATAAATAAAAGGAGGACATCATAATGAAATATATTGTGGTAGGTACATCTCATTCAGGATATGAAGTAATCCAAACATTGCTTAAAGAAGATGAAAATGCTGATATTCAAGTTTTTGAAAGTGCAGATCAACCGTCCTTTTTATCTTGTGGTATTCAAAGTTATCTTGAAGACATCTCATCATCACTAGATGATTTACATTACGCATCCGTTGACTCTTATAAGGCACAAGGTGTAAACATTCATACGAATAGCACAGTCACAGATTTAGATACTGACAATAAGACTGTTACAGTTGAACACCAAGGTCAAACATCAACTTATTCTTATGATAAATTGTTCCTAAGTCCCGGCGGTAAACCTGTTACACCTCCAGTCGATGGAATTGAAAAATATAAACATGTATTATTTATGCGTGGACGCGATTGGGCAAATCAAATTAAAGAACGCATGAAAGATGCCAAAAAGGCTGTTGTAGTCGGAGGTGGCTATATAGGTATTGAAGCTGCTGAAGCTTTTGCTAAAGCAGGCATAGATACTACAATCGTAGATGTCGCTGATCGTATATTAAACACTTACTTAGATAAAGAGTTTACAGACGTATTAGAAACAAATGCACAGCAACACGGTCTTCATTTTAAAGGTGGCGAAACAGTACAATCACTTTCAGGAAATCAAAATGGCGAAGTAACTACTGTAGTTACCGACAAAAATGAATATGACGCAGATACTGTCTTATTTGCTGTAGGTGTCGAACCGGCTACCGAGTGGCTAAAAGATAAAATAGATTTAGGTAAAAAAGGAATTATAAACATTAATCACCAACAACAAACATCTGCTAAAGATGTCTATGCAGGTGGCGATGCGACATTAGTTCCTTTTGCACCAGTATCTGAGGATCGTTATATTGCATTAGCAACAAATTCAAGACGTCAAGGCGTTGTCGCAGCAAAAAACATGTTGGGTAAAGAAATGACAATGCCACGCGTTTCTGGTACTTCAGGTTTACAATTATTTGATTATAAATTTGGACAGACTGGCATTCATGGTACAGAAATCGATAATTATGATGGCAATTTAGGTCAAACATACGTAGAAGAATTGATTCGTCCTCAATTTATGCAAGATGATACGAAAATTCATATGAAAATTATTTATGATAAAGACACTCATCGTATACTTGGTGGTCAAGTCATGTCAAAAGAAGATATTACTGCTTCTATTAATACTATTTCAGTAGTAATATCTGCTGGTTTCACACTTGAACAGCTCGCTGTCCAAGATTTCTTCTTCCAACCTGATTATGATAGACCATGGCATTACCTTAATGTGTTAGCCCAACAAGCATTGGGAGATACATTTGGTAGCGATAAGATGTTATTCTAAATCTCTTAATCTGATATAGGAAAAAGTACTTATAAGCCTAGGATATCTAATGTTGTCCTAGGTTGATTTAACCTTTATCAATTGATAGTTAAATATCCAATACCAGTTAAACTTCTTCAATTCTATTCGTCGGTGTTTCTGACGAAATGATGCATTTAAGGAAAATCATTGTTACGATTTATTTACATTTTACACATCTAAATCATAGTTAATTACAACAATTATGTGATTTTTCATCATTTTTAAGTAGAAAAACTTGAGATAAAAAGTAATTTTTATCATACTGTATATGAAAGTTATATTAAGGAGTGGAAAGTATGAATAAAGAACAATTAGAAAAAATGACTCATGGTAAAGGATTCATTGCTGCATTAGACCAAAGTGGTGGTAGTACACCTAAAGCACTTAAAGAATATGGTGTGAATGAAGACCAATACAGTAATGAAGACGAAATGTTCCAACTTGTTCACGATATGCGTACACGCGTTGTAACTTCACCTTCATTTTCACCTGATAAAATTTTAGGTGCGATTTTATTCGAACAAACTATGGATCGCGAAGTTGAAGGTAAATACACTGGAGACTATTTAGCGGACAAAGGCGTTGTTCCTTTCTTAAAAGTCGACAAAGGTCTTGCTGAAGAGAAAAATGGCGTGCAATTAATGAAACCAATTGATGATTTAGATGAAACTTTAGATCGTGCAAATGAACGTCATATCTTCGGTACTAAAATGCGTTCTAACATCCTTGAACTTAATGAACAAGGAATCAAAGATGTTGTTGAACAACAATTTGAATTCGCTAAAAAAATCATCGCTAAAGGTTTAGTACCTATTATCGAACCAGAAGTTAATATTAACGCTAAAGATAAATCTGAAATTGAGAAAGTTTTAAAAGCTGAAATCAAAAAAGGTTTAGATTCATTAAACGATGATCAATTAGTTATGCTAAAATTAACTATTCCTACTGAAGCTAACTTATATAAAGAATTAGCTGACCACCCTAATGTTGTACGTGTAGTAGTATTATCAGGTGGTTACAGCCGAGATGAAGCTAACAAATTGTTAAAAGATAACGATGAATTAATTGCAAGCTTCTCACGTGCATTAGCAAGTGACTTACGTGCTAGCCAATCACAAGAAGAATTCGATAAAGCATTAGGCGATGCTGTAGATTCAATCTATGATGCGTCAGTAAATAAAAACTAATTATTTATCAGTTCATAACGAACAATGTTTTCTCTAAACAACATCACATTGTCTAGAGAAATATTAAAACCGTGTGGTAGATTAATCTGACCACACGGTTTTTTTATACTTTACACACATTTTGTCCTTTGATTATTCATCGAACGACATACTACTTTCGATAATTTTTTTAAATACACCAAGTTGATAAGATGAAAAATCGTTTTGAGCACTTAAGAATGGCGCTGATGCAACTTCAACGTATTTATGATTATCATCACTATCTAATTCCGTTGGTGAAAATAGATAATAAGCTAATATGGCTGAGGAAATATCATTCTCTTCATCAGAATCACTGCCTAATATTGAAACTTGAGTGTATGGTTTTCCTTTATATTTCGTCTGTAAAATACCATATGATGTCGCTTTAGGATCTTTCAAACGCGTTAAATCTTCCAATGTCTTAACTTCTTCTAAGTCTTTAGCTTTAACCATTTTCTTTTTGTCTAAAGCAAAAAATCCAGGTTGAATATTTGTAGCTACTAATTTACCTTCTTTAAATGTTGCAAGTATTTGAGCGTAGGACATAGGTTGCTTATTTTTACCTGTTTTTTTACCATCTGGATCTACATACATATAATTGATATGCTTAATATTTTTTCCTTACTTTTCATTCGTTTAATCTCTACACCTTTTTTATCTTTAAAGAACTTATTAACTTCTTCAATAGATGACCCTTTAGATTCTTTTGTATATTTATAATCTGCAAGTGTTACCTTATCCACTAATTTTTTATAGTCTTCCCAGCCTTGCAATCCCGTTTTATTTGTAAAACCTTTTTCTGTAATAAGTGCATCGATTTCATTAAGAACTGGCTTTTGTTTAAGATCCTTAGCTTCTTTTTCTAGTTCTTTATATTCGTCCTCTTTTGTATATTCAGTCGCCACGTCCGTTTTTTTCTCCGAGCTTTTTGATGATGACTTTTCATTAGAAGATTGATCTGAATCATTGCTATTTGAACATCCCACAAGAGCAATTGACATCACAATTAATAAAATTCCAAAAATTTTTTCATATTCTATCTCCTTTTAATTTTTATATACAGAGAAATAACAATTAAATATTGATTAGTTTTAAATTGCTATTTATAACTTTATAATACACTATTTAAGGTTTTGAATATATAGTTACCTATACATATTTTTATTTATTAATTTTACAAAATGAATTTTCATTAATTATCTATCAATTAAAGAAAAGATATGAAATATACTTTGTATTGAAATTTTTTCGCTGCCTTATCATAGGATATGATAGTTAACAATCTTGATTTAAATCCCTTTCATCTGCAAATTAGCCATCGACTGTTAATATATAAAAATGCCTGAGACACTCATTGTCTCAGGCATTTAAAAGATTAAATACAGCAACTTTACCTAATAAGGAATAATAGATAACGCT
>OIFN01000362.1_pt1 | contig 16987 bp, 16 predicted proteins | sample 1582091 | NCBI WGS metagenome assembly OIFN01 (sample SAMN07501064, study PRJEB24779) | human gut metagenome
AGGAGACGCTATTTAAAGCCTTCTTTTTATTGTAATAAACCGACAAGTCCTTGACTTGCAAAATTGGTTCTGTCATTCTATTTTCCTTTTTGTTGTCATTTTACTTTATCCAAAGTGACAAGATACATAATCGTTGGTCGATTGCAATTTCGCATTTTGGAAAATATTCGAAGTCTTATCGTACTCGATGAGGTTTCCTAGATAGAAGAAACCGGTATAATCGCTAGCACGAGCTGCTTGTTGCATGCTGTGGGTCACGATGACAATCGTATAATCCTTCTTTAAGGCATCTTGTGCCTGCCATTCACCCTCTAGTGAGGGAGCAGACTTGCTACAAGCTACCATCGAAACCATACAAAGTAAGGCCCAAAGACCAAGTAACCATCTTTTCATACTTTTGCCCTCCTAAAGAATTTTACTTATGGTTTGATACGGTGCAACATACGTGGGAATGGAATAGCTTCACGAATGTGTTTTGTTCCAGCTACGAAAGTAACCATACGTTCAATACCAATACCAAAACCACCGTGTGGTACTGAACCATATTTACGAAGGTCAAGGTAGAATTCGTATTCTGAACGGTCCATTCCGAGTTCATCCATTTTAGCTACAAGAGCATCGTAGTCATCTTCACGCATTGAACCACCGATGATTTCACCATAACCTTCTGGAGCCAAAAGGTCTGCACAAAGAACGCGCTCAGGATTACCAGGAACTGGTTTCATGTAGAAGGCCTTGAAGCTTGCTGGATAATTAACAACGAATGTTGGAACACCAAAATAGTTAGAAATCCAAGTTTCGTGTGGTGAACCGAAGTCATCCCCATGTTCAAGGTGCTCGTAATCAGTATCTTCATCATTTTCATGTGCTTGAAGAAGATCGATAGCTTCATCATATGACACGCGCTTGAATGGCTCAGCAATGTATTTCTTAAGAAGATCTACATCACGTTCAAGGATTTCAAGAGCTTGTGGCGCACGATCAATAACACCTTGAATAAGAGCTTTAACATAAGCTTCTTGCAAATCAAGTGACTCATCATGTGACAAGAATGAATACTCAGCATCCATCATCCAGAACTCAGTCAAGTGACGACGAGTTTTAGATTTTTCGGCACGGAAAACAGGACCAAAGTCAAAGACACGACCAAGAGCCATGGCACCAGCTTCAAGGTAAAGCTGACCAGATTGGCTTAGGTAAGCAGGTGTACCAAAGTAATCCGTTTCAAACAATTCTGTTGAATCTTCAGCTGCATTTCCTGACAAAATTGGACTATCAAATTTGATGAAACCATTTTTATCAAAGAATTCGTAAGTTGCGTAAATAATCGCATTACGAATTTGTTGGACAGCCATTTGTTTACGTGAACGCAACCAAAGGTGACGATTATCCATCAAGAAGTCAGTTCCGTGTTCTTTTGGTGTGATTGGATAATCATGTGATTCACCGATGACTTCTACTGCTGTCACATCCAACTCGTAACCAAATTTTGAACGTTCGTCTTCTTTGACCACACCAGTCACATAAACTGATGTTTCTTGGCTAAGGCGTTTAACAGTATCAAATTTTTCAGTACCTTCTTCTTCACCGTATTTTTCGATGAAGTTAGGTTTGAAAGCTACCGCTTGGAAGAAGGCAGTTCCATCACGCAATTGAAGAAAGGCCAATTTCCCTTTACCTGATTTGTTAGCTACCCATGCACCGATAGTGATTTCTTCGCCCACGTGTTTAGGCACATCAATAATTGAAACTAATTGTTTAGACATGTAATTACTTCTCTTTTCTTTTAATCTATATTAATTCTATTTTTCCATAAAGGCTTTGATTCGGCGGACTGCTTCTTTCAAAGTATCCAAGTCTGTTGCATAGCTAAGACGAATATTTTCAGGTGCGCCGAATCCTGCACCTGTTACCAAAGCGACTTCAGCCTCTTCAAGAATAGCGTTTGTAAAATCATTAACATTTGTGTAGCCCTTGATTTCCATCGCTTTTTTAACATTAGGGAAGAGGTAAAAGGCACCTTGAGGTTTGATGACTTCAAAACCAGGCACTTCAGCTAGGAGTGGATAAATTGTATTCAAACGTTCCTCAAAGGCCTGACGCATTTCTTCGATAGAAGACTGATCACCAGTTAAGGCTTCAATAGCAGCATATTGAGAAACTGCTGTAAGATTTGATGTCGTTTGACTGATAATCTTAGCCATACCTGAAATAATTTCTGGATCTCCGACAGCAAAACCAACACGCCAACCTGTCATAGCATAGGTCTTGGAAACACCATTAATCACGATTGTTTGCTTACGAATGGCATCTGAAAGACTTGAAATTGGAGTAAAGGTGTTGCCATTATAGACCAAACGGCCATAGATATCATCTGCTAAAATCAAGATATCGTGCTCAACCGCCCAGTCACCGATTGCTTGCAATTCTTCCTTACTATAAATCATTCCTGTTGGATTTGATGGAGAATTAAGCAAGACAACTTTAGTTTTTTCAGTACGGGCCGCTTCAAGTTGTTCAACCGTTGCTTTAAAGTGATTAGCTTCAGTCGTTTGGAAAGTGACCGGAACACCCTCAACCATTTTAACTTGGTCTACATAAGAAACCCAGCAAGGTGTTGGAATAATGACTTCATCACCAGGATTGATGACCGTAGCAAAGAAAGCATATAAGATAAACTTCGCACCAGTGCCAACAACAACCTCATTTGGATTTACAGCATAGCCATAGAAGTTTTCCATGTAAGTGCTAATCGCATCCTTAAGTTCTGGAAGTCCAGAAGCTACGGTATAGAAACTTGCCTTACCATTTTCAATAGAGGTAATAGCAGCATCTTGAATGTTCTTAGGTGTTACAAAATCTGGTTCACCAAGTGTCAAACTCAAGATATCACGTCCTTGAGCTTTAAGAGCTTTAGCACGCGCACTGGCAGCTAAAGTGACACTTTCTTCCATTTGTAATACACGATTTGATAATTTTGTCATTTCATTATAGTCCTTCCACTTTAATAACCTGACCTGAGATAAAATCAACCAGATAATACTGGGTTCCTGACTTCACTTCCCAAATAGGAGTTTTGCCATATTTTCCTAGGTGGACATAGGATATATCCTTAGCACCATAGGCCTTAGCAGCTTTCTTAGCCACTGACTTGCTAATACCATCAGCTTGCTTGTAGATATCAACCTCACCTGAATCATGACTCACGATAACGGCCAGTTTCTCACCTTGACCAGACTTTCCAAGAAGTCCGTAATAGGTAGCCTCACCATGGTAGATATCAAATTCAGTAACAGTCTTAATATCTGCTTTGCTCTCTGCTATGGCAATAACCTTCTTTTCAGCGTCTACATAAGGCTTAGTCGCTACAATAAGAATAGCAGTCAAAGAGGCAATTAAGGTCACAACGATTACAATTATTCCAAAAATGAACTGTTGCTTTTTGGTCCAGGGTGAACGTTGTTTACGCATAATGCCTCCTAAAAAAGTTTCTGAATTTATTATATCAGAAAATGATAAATCTTTACATAGCAATATAGCTAGTATTGAGCAATTAAGTCTATCTTTTTTATAAGTCAGTAAAATTTATAAAACCTAAGTAATCTTAGAAAAGGTTGGTTTTAAAAGTTAACTTTCTTGTTCTAAGAAATCCTGAATATCCTCTTTGACTTCCTCGAACTTAGCGGGCTTAAGCGCAACTTCTTGTGTCACTTCTTTTAGAAATAGTTTTCCATAACTCTTAACGAGCGGGCGATTATCCATAAGAAGAATAGCCGAGCGCTGTTCTGGACGTCTTTGAGCACGTCCAATAGCTTGTTTAAAACGTAAAACCGTCATGGGAAGACTGTAACTATCAAAGGTGCTCTTTCCTTGCTTAGAAAACCAAGATTCAATCTTTTGATAGAATGGATCCTTAGGATTGTCAAACGGCAGACGTGCAATAACCTCGATTACCCTATCTTGTTGAGCAAAGTCCACACCTTCCCAGAACGACCCCATACCCAGAAGGAGGTTGGTCTCACCTCTATCAAAACGTTTTTTGACATTAAAAGCTGTCCCATTTTTCTCTTGAGTTAGGTGACGAACTTCCCTATGATCCAATAAATCCGAAACAGCCATCATACTCTTTCGAGACGTGAATAGTACTAAAATTGGATATTCCATTTCAGATAGCTTCTGGAGACGCTTTGCAAGAGCAACTTCATACTCCTCCTCAGAAGGAACTCCAATCATAGGCATGCTTTGATCAATCCAAATAGCTTGATTGGGTAAAGTGTCCATTGGAAGGCTAACCTTGCGTACCTGTTTTAAGCCCAACAAATCAGCCACATCAACATCAGGTCCTACATCAATAGTTGCTGAAACAATTATCACTTTTTGAGCACTTGGTAGATAAGCTGAAAGTTCTAAGAGTTCTTGACGTGACGCCTTTAAATAAGTCACACGATGTTCCTGATAATAGTCTGTTTCAAGCCAGAAATGGCTGTAAAGGGGTGTCTTCAAGGGAGACAACATCTCCATCAAATCACTTTCACCCTCCAGTTCAGAAATGGTTTGTAGCAAACGATCTAATTGCTGGCGATTATACTGCTTCTGAGGAAATTGTTGATGTTCTTGGATTAGATGGCTAACTTCAAACTGCAGATTTTCGAGCAAGCGTTGTTGAAGCAAGCTTTGACTACCACTATCAAGAATTCGATGAATATGTTGCAACAGGACAGTAAGATTGACTTGATAACGTGAAAATTGTTCTAAAGCCAGGACCATCTTTTGTCCCTCATCAATCACAAGAGTCTTTCCTCGGACAAAATCATGATCATCTTCCATACGCGTCAAAAGATAAGCATGGTTGGTCACAACTACCCTTGCTTCTTGGGCTTTTTGATAGGACTGTTGCCAAAAATCATATTCAGCAAAAAGACTGTCAGCTTTTAACTTACCATCGTGCTTAATCTCATCAAAATAAGCCATATAGCGCTGTTTTTGTCTGATTTCGTCAAGATCCCCTGTCTCTGTTTCAGTCAACCACACCAAAAGTTGCATTTTGTAACGATTAACCAAACGGTTACTATCCTGACGAAGTAAGGTTTGGTAGAAGGCATCTAACTTGATATAATTCTGAGGTCCTTTGAGACTATGGAAGTTAATATTAAAGACATCCGATAAGGCTTTGGCTTCCTGATTCATAATCTGATTTTGAAGGAGCTTGGTCGGAACAGCCACCACCACTTTATCTACATCAGACTGTGCCAACAAGGGAAGCAAATAGCCATAGGTTTTCCCGATTCCAGTCTGAGCCTGAATCATGGAAATATCAGTATTATCAAGCTCCCTTCTTACTGCCTCAGCAAACTCTCTTTGTTTAGGTCTTGATTCCAAATCTAAGAGAGCAATATTGGTATCAAAATCTTGAGACAGTTTTCGTTCTGCCTTATAAGTCAAAGGTCTACGAAGAACAATTCCAGATTCTTCAAGCATGACATATTCTTTTGAAAGGCCTAAATTTTGACCTCTTATAGCATCACGAATAACCAACTCAGTCTCAAAAAGAAGATTATCTGAAAAGGTCAAAAGCATCTCAATGGTCTGTCTAGGTAAGCTGGCAATCTTATCCATCAAATGAAACAAAAGCTGTCCGGTCGCTCTCGCATCTTCAATAGCCGTATGGGCCTGAGCTAGGTCAAGATTAAGAACCTTGGATAAATGAGATAGCTTATATTGTTCTAACGTCGGATAAAAGACCTGAGCCAATTCGACAGTATCCACACGAGGAGTCCTTAGTTCGAAGCCCTCCATGAAAAGAGCCTCTGCAAGCAAATTGGCATCAAATTTAACATTATGGGCAACAAAAATACAGTCCTCAATCAGTTCAAAAATGGTTCTAGCAATTTCTGAGAAATCTGGGGCTTGAGCCAACTGCTGATCGGTAATCCCTGTTAAATGAATAATGTGATCATCGAGTTCTTGGTGTGGGTTAACATCACTCGCAAATTCGTCAATCACCTGACCATTTTGCATGATGACAATTCCCACCTGTATAATACTAGCCGTTGACGAAGCGGAGGTTGCTTCCAAGTCAACAATGGCATATTTATTCGTGTTTTTTTCACTCATAGTGACCTTATTATAGCATATCCAAAGCCCCAAAAAAAGACAAAGCCATCATTCTGATATTGGAAAAAGCCTGAAATTCGTGCTACACTAGAGCTATGAAAATAAGACGAATTTTAAATCCTGTTGCTCAGGAAAACACCTATATTTTAGAAAACGATACAGCCTGTCTAGTCATTGATCCAGGAAGTGATACTTCTAGTATCTTAACTGAACTTAAAGCAATCGACAAACCAGTTGCTGCTATCCTTTTGACACATACACACTACGATCACATTATGAGTGTTGAGGCAGTCCGTCAGGCATACAATCATCCTCCTGTTTACGTTGCTGAAGCTGAAAAAGACTGGTTGCTGAATCCTATTGATAATTTATCTGGACTTCCACGTCATGACGATATGGAAGACGTTATTGTCAATCCGGCAGAATATTACTTCGATTTCACTCAGAACTATAACATCGAGGATTTCCAGTTTAAAGTTGTTCCAACCCCAGGACACTCTATTGGAGGTGTTTCTTTTATCTTTGATAAAGAAGAAACTGTATTTTCTGGTGATGCCCTCTTTAAAGAAACAATTGGACGCTGGGACCTTCCAACAGGGAACCACGAACAATTACTCACTAGTATTAAAGAGCAACTCTTTACACTTCCTAACCACTACAGAGTTTTCCCAGGTCATGGATGGGACACCACTATTGGTCATGAGAAGGTCTTTAACCCACATTTTTCATAAAAACAAAAGCTTGTCAATACTCACTAAAGTAGGTATGACAAGCTTTTTTACTCGAATAAAAAAAGAAGGCCGATAGACCTTCTTATCTGAGACACTGTAGAGTGCCTATTTAGATTTGATATAGTTAACACCATCTGCTTTAGGTGCAACGGCTTTACCGAAGAAAGCAGCCAAGACAATAATTGTCAAGATATACGGTGCAATTTGCAAATACACATTTGGTACATGTGAAATGAGTGGAAGCTGTTTTCCAATGATTGCCAATGATTGTGACAATCCAAAGAACAAACTTGAGAGCATGGCTCCAATTGGACTCCAACGACCGAAAATCATAGCAGCCAAGGCGATGAAACCAGGACCTGCAATTGTTGTAACGGCAAAGTTGTTTGAGATTGATTGTGCATAAACCGCACCACCAACACCACCAAGGAAGCCCGAAATCATAACGCCATAGTAACGCATACGATAGACGTTAATCCCAAGTGTATCTGCTGCCTGTGGGTGTTCACCAACTGAGCGAAGACGCAAACCAAAGCGAGTCTTGAAGATAACCCACCAAGACACAACTGAAACCAAAATCGCTACATATGCAATCAAGGAAACGTTCGTAAAGAAGACTTTACCCAAGACTGGAATGTGGCTCAAAATTGGAAATGATACAGTTTTAAAGTTATGGCTAATAGCTGGTGTTTGGCCGGCACCAAAGATAACACGTGTCAGAAAGACTGCTAAAGATGGAGCAATCAAGTTCAATACCGTACCAGAGACAACATGATCCGCACGGAAATTAATGGTCGCAACCGCGTGGAGCAATGAGTAAACAAGACCAATAAGACCTGCTACAATTGCGGCAATCCAAGGAGTTGCATCACCAAAACTATCTGCAAAATTCAAGTTAAAGAGAACACCTGCGAAGGCTCCAATAACCATGATTCCCTCAAGACCGACATTTACGATACCGCCTCGTTCAGAGAAAGTACCACCGATACTTGTGAAAATCAATGGTGCTGAGTATTTCAGCATAGAGGCAACAATCAAGGCTAAAATTGTAATGAAGTCCATATTAGTTTTGTCCTCCTTTAGCTTTCACTGATTTATGACGAGGGCGAACCCAATATCTAATGATGTAATTAGCACCAACAAAGAAGATGATCAAGGCTGAAACAACATCGATAATTTCAGATGGCACACCAATCATACCACTCTTACCTACAGACAAGACACCATAAAGAAGGGCAGCAAACGGAATACCAATAGGTGAATTAGTAGCCAAAAGAGCAACCGCCATACCGTTCCAACCAATTGCCAATGAAGAGTTTTGAACAAAGGCATTTTGGAAGGTACCAAGTCCTTCTACTGTTCCTCCAAGACCACATAGAGCACCTGAGATAATCATTGACATGATAATAACACGTTTAGATGACATCCCTGCATACTCTGAAGCATGAGGATTAAGACCTACAGATGTAATTTCAAAACCAGTTGTTGTTTTCTTAAGCAAGAACCAAACTAAGAAGGCAGCCGCAAGAGCTAGGAAGAAACCAATATTGAAACGCGAACCACCAGTTATTTGAGATAAGTACTCCGTTTGATAACTAGCTGAGGCTACAACCTTGTTAGAAGCTTCTGAAGAACGCAACATATCAGCTGTAAATCCAAAGCGAATAATATTGTTTGCTACATACAAAATGATGTAGTTCATCATGATGGTAACAATGACCTCACTAGTTCCCAAGTAAGCACGAAGAATACCCGGAATTGCACCAGCGATACCACCAGCTACTAGACCGATGATTACTGTACAGAAAACTGAAACTACTTTTGGTAATTCTGGAAATGATAATGCAAACCATACAGCCGAAGTCCAACCTGCTAAAGCCTGACCAGGCAAACCAACGTTAAAGAAACCAGCTTTAGATGCTACAGAAAATCCGAGTGCGATAAGAATCAAGGGACTCATGGCACGAAGAATTTCACCAATATTTTTCAAAGAACCGAAGGCTGTACTGAAGAGATCATAGTAAGCCCAGAATGGATCGTAACCAAAGATTAACATCAATACGGCCCCGATCAACATTCCCAAGAGGACAGCAATCAAAGGAACTGCCCAATTTTGTGTTTTCTTAGACATTTGCTTCCTCCTTATTCAATTGTCCACCAGCCATTAGGATACCAAGATCTTGCTTATTCGTTTCAGCAGGATCTAAGATACCTTGAATTGCACCATCATAGATAACCGCAATTCTGTCTGACATATCAAGAATTTCATCCAATTCAAAGCTGACAACAATCACAGCCTTACCTTTATCACGTTCTGCGATAATACGTTTACGGATGTACTCAATGGCACCAACGTCAAGACCTCGAGTTGGTTGACTTACAATAAGAAGTTCTGGGTCACGGTCAATCTCACGAGCGATAACAGCTTTTTGTTGGTTACCACCTGACAATTCACCACCAGCAATTAACTCTCCTGCACCACGAACATCAAATTCTTTCATCAATTCACGCGCTTTAGCATTGATGACATTATAGTTCAAGATACCATTCTTAGAATTTGGCTCTTTGTAGTAGGTTTGAAGGGCAATATTTTCAGCTACTGTCATTTCAAGAACCATTCCATCACGGTGACGGTCTTCAGGAATATGGCCAACACTCATCTCTGTAATCTGACGAGTTGTCTTATGAATAATAGATTCACCCTTGATAGTAATGTCACCAGACTTAACTTTGCGTAGTCCAGTAATCGCTTGAACAAGTTCTGTTTGACCGTTTCCATCAATACCAGCAATACCGATGATTTCACCCGCACGAACATCTAAAGATAAGTTCTTAACGGCAGGAACACCACGGTTCTCATTAACCACCAAATCTTTAATAGAAAGAACAACTTCTTTTGGATTTGAAGGAATTTTTTCTGTTTTAAAGGAGACATGACGACCAACCATCATTTCAGCCAAGTCAGCATTTGTTGATCCTTCAATTGTCACTGTATCAATTGATTTACCACGACGGATAACTGTGACACGGTCAGAAACCGCACGAATCTCATCCAATTTATGGGTGATAAGGATAATCGACTTGCCTTCTTTGACCAAGGTTTTCATGATGTTTAGAAGTTCAGTAATTTCAGACGGAGTCAATACCGCAGTCGGTTCATCGAAAATCAAAATATCAGCACCACGATACAGAGTCTTAAGGATTTCAACACGCTGTTGAGCACCAACAGAGATATCTGCAACTTTGGCAGTTGGATCTACCGCAAGACCGTATCTTTCAGAGAGTTCAGTAATTTCCTTGATAGCCTTCTTCATATCAAGGACACCACCGGCTTTGGTTACCTCACTACCCAGGATGATATTCTCAGCAACTGTAAAAGCTTCAACCAACATAAAGTGTTGGTGAACCATCCCAATCCCCAATTTCGTTGCTTTCGAAGGTGAATCAATCGTCACCTCTTGTCCATTAACCTTAATAATCCCGCTTGTTGGCTGTAAAAGACCTGCAAGCATGTTCATTAAGGTTGACTTACCAGCACCATTTTCACCGAGGAGGGCATGGATTTCTCCTGGTCTCACATCAAGATTGATATGATCATTTGCCACAAATTCACCAAATTTTTTGGTAATATCGTGCATCTCAATGACATTCGGCTTCGTCATACAATCTCCTTTCAAGAATTATTTTTATATCAGCAAAGGGAAATATAAACTGCTTCCCTTTGCTGAGACAAAAATTGTCCCAGTTTAGATATTATGGATTATTTGCTAAGACCATCAGTTGGTTTCAATTCACCATTCTTGATTTGTTCTTTAGCTTTTTCTACTGCATCCTTGATATCAGAAGGAAGCTTAGATGTTACGATGTCAACACCACCATCTTTGATACCATAAGTCTTAGTAGAACCACCTTCAAATTTATCGCCTTTAAGTTGTCCGTTAGCGATATCTTTAACAACTGTACCAACTTTTTTGATTGTTGAAGTCAAAACAAAGTTAGATTTTTTCTTGTCTGAAGATGTGTAATTACCTTCTGCTGTTTGGTCACGGTCAACACCGATTACCCATACTTTCTTATCGCTGTCAGCATCAAGTTTTTCGTTAACTTCTTTAGCAGCTGTGAAGACACCAGTACCAGTACCACCAGCAGCTTGATAGATTACGTCAACGCCTGAAGCGTACATAGTTGAAGCAATTGTTGTACCTTTAGCAGCGTCTGAGAATGATTCAGCATATTGAACTTGTACATCGATGTCTGGTTTTACAGATTTAGCACCTGCTGTGAAACCAGCTTCAAAACGTGTAATTGTATCTGATGTTTGACCACCAATGAAACCAACTTTATTTGTTTTTGATTGCATTGCTGCTGCGATACCTGCAAGGTAAGCACCTTCGTTATCAGCAAACAAAACGCTCTCAACATTCTTTTGGTCTTTGATGACATCATCAATGATTACGTAGTTAACATCTTCATGTTCCTTAGCAGCATCTGAAACAGCATCATGAAGGGCAAAACCAACACCAAAGATGAGGTTGTAACCTTGGCTTTGAGCAGCTGACATATTGTTTGCAAAGTCAGACTCTGAGTTTGATTGGAAGTAAGTAAAGCCAGAATCTTTTTTAAGTTTGTTAGCTTTACCCCACTCTTGGAGTCCTTCCCATGCTGATTGGTTAAATGATTTATCATCAACCCCACCAGTATCTGTAACGATAGCAGCTTTAACTTTTGAATCAGCTGATGATCCACCGCGTCCGCCACGTGCACATGCTGCAAGACCAAGTGCTGCTACAGCAACAAGGCCAAGACCGATAATTTTCTTGTTCAATTTCATCTTGAACACTCCTCCTATAACTTGCAAGAAAACTTGCTTAATAAAGAATAAAACAACTAGACTATTGTAAGTCTGTAAAAGAGTATGGTAACAACTCTCCGACTGTCATCTCGACTGTCGATTTATCTTCAGCGATAAGAATCACTTTAGAATCTGATTTTAAAAATTCGACCATCACTTGGCGACAAGCACCACACGGTGAGATGGGCTCTTTGGTGTCTCCGTATACTGCGAGACATTCAAAGTCTCTATGACCTTCGGATACTGCCTTAAAAATGGCTGTTCTTTCTGCACAATTGGTCAATCCGAATGAGGCATTCTCAATGTTACATCCTTGAAAGACGTGCCCATCCTTTGTAAGCAATGCTGCTCCAACTCTAAAACTAGAATAGGGAACATAGGCATTTTCAACTGCTTCTTGTGCTGCTTTTATTACTTGCTCTTTTTTAGTAGCTATCATGACTTTCTTGCCCTTTCATAATGGCCACTCCTGACGAAGTACCAATACGGGTTGCACCAGCTCTGATAAAGGCTTGAGCTGCCTCAAGTGTACGTGCTCCACCAGATGCCTTGACTCCCATAATAGGACCAACAGCTTCTCGCATAAGTTCAATATCTTCAATGGTAGCACCACCAGTAGAAAACCCTGTAGATGTCTTCACAAAATCTGCACCTGCCAGTTTTGCTAATTGGCAAGCTTCGACCTTTTCTTCATCAGTCAATAGACAAGTTTCAATAATAACCTTCACAAGTTTTCTTCCACTAGCTTCAACAACAGCTTTAATGTCATCTTCGACTAATTTAAGATTTCTAGATTTAAGAGCACCGATATTGATTACCATATCAACTTCATCTGCACCATTGGCAATAGCATCTTTGGCTTCAAAAGCCTTAACTGCAGAGGTCGATGCTCCCAAAGGGAAACCAATCACAGTACAAACTTTAACAGAACTATCTCTAAGCAATTCAGCTGCCGTTTTAACCCAAGTTGGATTAACACAGACACTAGCAAACTCATACTTCTTAGCCTCATCAATTAAGGAAAGAATCTGTTCTTTATTAGCATCAGCTTTTAGTAAGGTATGGTCAATATAGCTATTAACAGACATAAACAAACTCCTTGATTAGGATTAAATTAAGTGTTAGCGAATTATTTTTAATATTTCTGTCGTTTCTTTACATTCACTACCCATAATAACATTTTTTTCGAATTCAGTCAGCATTTTTTCAGATAAAATTTCTTGGCTATAGACCTTGGCAATAAGGTCTCCCTGAGTCACAGAATCGCCAACTTTCTTTTCAAATACAATCCCCGTTTCATAATTAAGACTATCTGACTTAGTAGCTCGACCTGCTCCCAATTGCATGGCAAATTTCCCAAACGTCATAGCAGGCAACTCTTTAATGTAACCCGTTTTATGGGCATAAATATCTGTAACGACAGGAGCACTGCTATGACGATAAAGATCAATCAAATCACCACCTTGAGCTTGAATGAGTTCTTCAAACTTAGCAAGGGCTTTTCCACCCACTAAGTGCTGACGAATCTCTTCCTGGCTAGCTTCAACCTGAGCTAAATCTAATAGAATCTCAGCCAACTCACAGATAAAGTCAGTGATATCTTCACGTCCCTTACCTTGCATAATTTCAATAGCCTCTGTGATTTCTAAACGGTTACCAATAGCCTTACCTAGTGGCTGACTCATATCTGTAATAACTGCAATGGTTTCACGATTGACCTCATGACCTAGTGCAACCATGGTCTCAGACAACTTCTCAGCGTCAGACATATTTTTCATGAAAGCGCCTTGACCAACAGTAACATCCAGTAAAATCTTATCAGCGCCTGCTGCTATCTTTTTGGACATAACAGAGCTTGCGATTAGAGGAATGGAATCTACTGTTGCAGTGACATCACGCAAGGCATAAAGAAGTTTATCAGCCTTAACCAAATGCTCAGACTGACCAATAAGGGAAATCCCAATGTCTTTAACTTGCTGAATGAATTCTTCCTTACTACGCTCAACCTGATAGCCTTTGATAGACTCTAATTTGTCAATCGTTCCACCTGTGTGTCCGAGACCACGACCACTCATCTTAGCCACTGGAACACCAAAGCTAGCTACAAGTGGCATAAGGATGATGGTTACCTTATCGCCAACACCACCGGTCGAATGTTTATCTACCTTAACACCTGGAATTTCCGACAAATCATATTGTTCACCTGAAGCAACCATATCAGTGGTCAAATCATGGATTTCACGAATAGACATACCTTGATAATAAATTGCCATCGCCAGTGCAGCTATCTGATAGTCTGGAATTTTCCCAGACACATAGCCATTAATGAGATATGAAATTTCCTCTGTGCTTAACTCGCCACCATCTCTTTTCTTTTCAATTAAATCAACTGTTCTCATAATTTCTCACTTCTAAGGATATAATATCCTTTAGCCTTTTTAACGACTTCAGCATTACCAAACACATCCTCCATCTTAGCCTTAGCTGACGGAGCACCTTGTTTTTTCTGAATAACAATAGTTAGGTTACCACCTTGATTGAGATAATCATATGCCTCCTCGATAACTTGATGAACCACCTTCTTGCCCGCACGGATAGGTGGATTAGAAATAATATAGTCAAAACTTCCAGTGACATTTTCATAGATATTTGATTGGAAGATAGTAGCTTCAACCTTATTTCGTTCAGCATTTTGTTTCGCTAAATCAATTGCCCTACTATTGATGTCAATCATTGTGACTTTGACTCCTTGTACCTTGGCCAAACTAATACCAAGAGGACCGTAGCCACAGCCCACATCTAATAGTGTGTTTCCAGCTTCCAAATCTAATGCACTCAAAAGCACTTGACTTCCAAAATCAATCATTTTTTTAGAGAAAACCCCAGCATCCGTATAAAACTGAAAACTTTCTCCTAACAAATTCACCTTTAAATCATGAATATCGTGAGCCGCATCTGGCGTCTCAGCATAATACATTTTTGACATTATTTTTTCCTTCTAGATAGTACTTTTTCTTTATCGTATCATAAATACCAAAGTAAGGCTAGTAATATGACAAGGCTTACATTCAGGCTTTTTTTCTGCTATAATGTTAGCTATGTTAAATGAATTTATCAATTTTGAAACGATATCACGCAAGGAATGGCAACGCCTTCATAAAGAGGACAATGCCCCATTGACTGCAGAAGAACTGGATTCCATTCGCAGCCTTAATGATAAGATTGATGTGCAAGAAGTTAGTGACATTTATCTTCCTCTTATCAATCTCATTCGTATCTATCAGAAAACTGCCAACGATCTAACCTTTTCTAAGAGTATCTTTTTACAAAAATCACAGACTAACCGTCCATTTATTATTGGGGTATCTGGTTCAGTTGCTGTTGGCAAATCCACTACCAGTCGTTTGCTTCAACTCTTGTTGCAGCGTACCTTCCCCCAATCTAAAGTTGAACTTGTGACAACTGATGGCTTTCTCTATCCTAACCAAACCTTGAAAGAAAAAGGCATCCTTAATCGTAAGGGCTTCCCTGAGTCCTACGATATGCCACTTCTTCTCAACTTTTTAGATACTATAAAAAATGGTGGTGATGTCAATATTCCTGTTTACTCTCATGAAATTTATGATATTGTACCAGGACTTACCCAAGAAATCAGACAGCCCAATTTTCTAATTGTCGAAGGGATTAATGTTTTCCAGAACCCTATTAACCAACGACTTTACATGAGTGACTATTTTGATTTTTCTCTCTACATTGACGCTGAAGTTAATAATATCGAATCCTGGTATCTCGAACGTTTTCAAACCCTTCTTGAGCTCGCCAAGAAAGATGAAAATAACTATTACCATCGTTTCACTAAATTCAGTAAAGATGAAGCCTTATCTTTAGCACAAAAAACTTGGCGTGATATCAATTTGGTTAACCTGGCAAATTATATCGAACCTACACGAAGTCGAGCTGAACTGATTCTTCACAAGGGAGACAATCATAAAATCGACTTCATCCACTTAAAAAAATAGAAAAAGCTTGCCAAGGGGCCTAAAATAACGTATAATGACATAGTTAGATAAATTTTGGAGGTGAAAACATTGGCAAATATTAAATCAGCTATCAAACGCGCTGAACTTAACGTTAAACAAAACGAACAAAACTCAGCTCAAAAATCAGCTTTGCGTACTGCTATCAAAGCATTCAACGCTAATCCAACTGAAGAAGCTTTCCGTGCTGCATCTGCTAGCATCGATAAAGCCGCTTCTAAAGGTTTGATTCATAAAAACAAAGCAAGCCGCGATAAATCACGTCTTGCAGCTAAATTGGCTAACTAATTGAAAGCTCCATTTAGGAGTTTTTTTATTACCTTATAACATAAAAACCTGCTAGACGATAAGCTAGCAGGTTTTCTTTATTAATTAAACTCCAGTGATTTTAACTTCAAAAATCGTTCCCTTTGGTTGATTATCTTTAACAACAATTGTTCCTTTAAGAGCTAAAACAATTTGTTGCGCTAGGGATAAGCCAAGTCCAAACCCACCTTTTTGTCTGGTTCTAGCCTTATCTACGCGATAAAATCGATCAAAGATTTTTTTCTTATCACTATCTGATATCCCAGGACCATTATCAGCTACAGAAATATAAAGATGGCGGTCATTAGTGCGAACAGTAAAGGTAACATGTCCGTCATCTTCCGTATATTTAATAGCATTATCAAATAAGATGGTCATTAACTGTTTCAATAACGTTTTATCAGTCTGGATTGGACGACCAACTTGGTTTTGAGCCGTGAAACCTTTCTCATTTTCTTCTGCAATCATGGCATAGTTGGTAAATACTGTATCAAAGAAAGCAGGTTCTAAGGTTTCGATTTCTGGTTTAATACCATCGTCACGACGAGCCAAGTTCAAGAGATTAGTCGTCAAAAGACGCATATTACGTACTTCATCAAGACTTGATGCAATATTCTCTGAATTATCTAAAATAGTACTCTCAGGCTTGCGGAAAAGAACTTCTAACCTGTTTTGAATCACAGCAAGCGGTGTCCGTAACTCATGACTAGCATTTTCAACAAAAGCCTTCTGCTTCTCCAAGCTTTCCTGGATAGGACGTCTTGACCACTTAGCCAAATACATACTAGCCGCAACAGATAAGAGCCAGAAGAAACTCATCATGATGACAATGAGCTTAACATAACGTTCAGTAGCTTCTTCCAATTGAGTTGTATTAATCGCAATAACAAGGTACTTAGCATCAGGATAGAGGCTATTGTCTACTTTCTCAGTAATCAGACGGTACT
>OIFN01000365.1_pt1 | contig 16656 bp, 9 predicted proteins | sample 1582091 | NCBI WGS metagenome assembly OIFN01 (sample SAMN07501064, study PRJEB24779) | human gut metagenome
ATTGATTCCTATAAAGTATTATATTTAAAGGTTGCTCAGATAATATATTCCTACCAGTTAAATACCACTTAGGATATCTTCCTGATCCGATAGTTTCATCAATGCTATTAAGTGCCTCATGAAGAATTTTTTCTTCTAAACTTTCTCTTTTAGCAGAAGCTACAGTATGAAACTTTACGACATCTGTATCAGCAGTAACTATATTTATAATGTATTCTTGAATGTCGGTCTTTTCAAAAAACATAGCTTCTATTTGTACAATATCATCATACTTCAATCGGCTTTTATTGGTACCAACCTGTACCCACAACCAACATAATAAATATCGCTGTGTTGCATTATATTTCGGATTAGTTAGCCAGCCCTCTTTTAATTCCCCATTATACATATATGACACTTCAAAGGCGAATGTGGGCATAGCTTTTTCCTTTAAATTAGTTTTTGCATAATGGATAGCAGCCTTTTCATCTACAACAATTTTCTTTCCACTCTTAAGAGTAAGAACAGTATCACTTCCTGCATGCTGTTTATTTAACTCTCTAGAGACCTCAAAATCAATAATATAGCCTTTTTCTTTGAATTTTTCATAGAGAAAATCAACCAAAAACTTATTTACGGCCTGCTCTCCCAGTAAGTCATCTTCAAAATTAAATTTAGTTCTCTCACTATAATCCATAAATTATAACTCTCTCACTATTTCTGCAATATACTCTCTATTTAACCAATATGTCTGTTTCGTAATCATTTGGCAGTCTGGTAATCGAACTTTATCAGCAGCATTAGCAGCTTTTGGTCTAATATGGCAAACACCATTAAACTTAGCTCCTGGTAAATTATTTTTCACACCTCTTGGCGTTTGTGTTAGTTCAACACCAACTGCTAATATGTCATGCACTGTTTGCCATAGATTTTTTAATTCAGTTTCAATAATTTGCTCCGGCATATTCCACAGCTTAATGCCTTTCAAATATGGTACTCTGTTAGGGTTCTCTCGTTCGGTCTCAGTAAATTGAAATACAACAAATAAAAACTTTGTATTTTCAAATGTTTCATATACTTGGGATTCTTCCCAAGATGCATTGAGCCATCTATCAAAGTCAATTTGTTCAAATGACATATGTTCACGCGGAACACCATTTGGTTCTAAACGTATAGTCTTAAATTTGATATTTGCCTTAGCAAATTCCTCAGTATCATCAAGACTAGTGCCTTTTATACCAAGAAGATCACTGACTAGATTTGCATACATCGCTTTATTCTTGTTTTCTGCAAAGTTAATGTGATGCTTTAATTCATATAATGTACACCCAATGTAAGGTGCAAATCTTTCATGTAATAACTCATCAACTGATTTAGACTTCAATTCTTCTGGTTTGAAAACTGAGATTACGTCTTCATTCATAAGAATTCGCCTTATATAAGCAGTCATATATGAGTTCTTTAACGAATAGGCTCTCTGCTTTGCAGGGATATCTGAAAAAGGTTGCTTTCGCATACTCTTTGCATTAGCACCTTTTGTACAAGCAGCAAGATACATAGTATCTCCTTCAGAAATTTCATGAGCCTTACCGGCTTTGATTTTATCTATGATAATTTGCCAATCTTGCTTAACAATAGCTAAATCCGATTCAGAAAATTGATGGATAACGGATTTAAGAATAGGGAATTCACCTTTATTCACACCATCAATCCATTTATAAAACATAAGCAAGATTTTTTTATTCTTATGCCACAATGATGATTCTTCAAAAGTACGCTTATACTCTTCCATATAGTCAATAATATTGAGTACCAATCGTTCCTTTGCTGAAAAGGATGTCTGCTTTGCATTTGTTTTTATACCGGTAACCTTTAATTCAAGATCTAAGTTAGCAAAATCAGCCTCTGCCCGACTATTCGGTGCCATATGAAATAACCCTTCTTCAATAATTTGACCGATACCGCCCTTATTTTTCTTTGTCTCTAGTCGATTGGATACATCATAGTCCTTTACGAGCTTACCCTCTGCAGACTTTGCTACATCTAAAACTTCTTCAATGGAATCATATCGACGTTCAAAATCCATTCCAATCACCTCCCATTTATTAATTTGATTATACCAACTTATAAATATGAAATAAACATACACTGCATTGCATATCAATAAATATATTACATATTCAAACAGCCATTAATACTTTATAATATTTAATGTTTATTTAATAATTCCCAGTTATATGTATCTTTTTCGCCCCTTTAATCTATGTTATAATAATACTGATATCAACTGTATAGAATATAAAGTATAGATATTTTTTCACAAACGCGTTTTACAAGGAGTATAGGCAATTGAAAAAGGGTTATATTAAATTAATCTTAGCCGTAATTCTAGGGATTGCTGTTATTGGTGGAGGGATTTACTGCGCTTATCACTTCCTATCCAATAAAGCAACTACAATATTATATCGCTCTACAATTGAGGATAAGATCAATGCCTTACGACCTTATATTGAGGCAGCTGATACATTTAATTTGAATAGTGTTGCCTATACCTATCAAATACAACCAACCCTTGAAGAATTGCGCAATCATACACATAATACGTCTGTAACATTACCTGACTATAAAAAATTAAAAGCTCAGCTTGAAGCGGCTAAAGAAGAAAGCTCTACACCATATGAGGATGTAAATAAAGCGACAGATGAGTTACTTACCATCTTATCGCAATTAATTCCTGTAGCTGACCAACTTCAAAACTACTATACAGATCGAACTTTTGAAAAAGATAATTTTGTAGGCAGTGATAATTTAGCTAGCCAATATGTACCATTAGCAGATCAATTCAATGCAGCCTATAATGCATACGATTTAGCACTTGAAAATCGCAATAACGAATTATATACAGAACGCATGAAGGAATTCACTGATGAAAACAGAGTCAATGCAGTTAATTTCATTGAATTAAATATTCTATTATCTCAAACCATAGATATTATCGATCCTGATGGTAATACAGATACACAAAAGGTCGAAACTAATCTACAAGAAATCACAAAACGCTTAAATGAATTGCAACCTGGTACAAAACCAGAAACACAAGCGGCTGTTAAACAATATCAAGATGCGGTAAAAGAATTCGTTGCAGAAGCACGAAATTACATCATCATCAACTCCTCCTATGGCGAAGCATATACGCAATTATATGTAAAATACAATCGCATGATTGGTCGCGCTAACGAGGTTGATATGAACGATCTTGATGCGGTAGATAGCAAAAAATAACAAAGCTGTAAAGTAGGCAAGCATTTTTCTTGCAGTTCTCTTCTAACTTACATCAATGTAAAAAATAGCTACTGATTGATTATATAACATCAATCAGTAGCTATTTTAGTTTTATAGAAGCCTATTATTTATAAATATATACACTATCATGATTCTAATTCATAAAATTATAATCTATAGCACAGATTTATATAGAAGAGATATAAGTTTTTAACTATAGTAAGTCATTTTCTAATGCTACGATAAGCGTCTAAAATTAATATAAGTCTCCTAAAATTAGTTGTAAATCTTCTTCATCAGATGCGCCAGTTTCTAAAACCTTATGGTCTATCGCATTAAGCATCAATAATTCTTTATCCATCAAACGATTATAAATCATTCTATCTAATGAATAGTCTTTCCCATTAACTTTAAAGTAATCCATGAAATAATAATATTGTGTGTATTGACCATCAGGTAATCCCAGCCTATGAATTCGATCTTTAGACTGTAGTAAGTGAACAAGATTATAGCTATATTCAAAATAAACAGCATCATGACATATTGTATGTAGAGATACTGACTCAGCCAATGTATGTGGATTAGTAATTAATACCGAAAACTTCTTATTTTTAAAACCTGATAAAATTACATCTCGTTCATCCCGTCCAATTGAGCCATTAATAATTTCACTCGAAATATTTAACGCAGATAAAGCTCGCTGTAAATCATACATACTTCGCTTAAATATACACCAACAAATCACCGTTTTCCCTTGTGTTACAATTGATTCAATTAAGTCAATACATTTTTCTTGCTTTGTACTTAGCTGGGGAGCATTATTAACTAATACAGAAATCTCTTGTGAACAATCAATAAAGTCCATATCTTCTATACACTCTTGAGTATCATCAAAAATATATTCAAAATCAGTAAAATCTATTTTATCTAATAACATTCTGGGATTAGATTCTAATTGCAACAAACGAATGATTAAAGCAAACTTATTCTTTTTATAAGCACTCGATAATAATTCAAATAAACGTTGTTCTCTATCACTCACATCTAAAGAAATTATTTCATCTGGATTTGCTTTAGGAACACCCAAATCAGTCTTAGATGTACGACAGTAAAAGGGTAACAATCTTGAATTTAAGTCATCAGCTGTTTCATTAGTTAACTTATCTAATTCATTAATTTTATATCTAAAGAAGTCATTATAATCATCCTCATAGAGAATGTGAAGCATATTATATATATCTCGATACCCATTAGGTATTGGTGTCCCCGTCATAACAATAGTTCTTTTAGATGAATAAGCTATCTCCTTTGCTATTTTTGCTCGTTCACCATCTATACTTTTCACACGATGCACTTCATCATAAACAAGAATACATTTTCCTGTATCTAATATTTTTTTTATAGCTGATTTATAGCTTTCCACACCTTCATAATTAAAAAGGAACAAATTAAACCGCTCATATTCATAATTCAATAATCGTTTTTTTTCATCTTTTCTAGATAATGAACAATCGTGAGAATCAAAACATTTCAATGGAATATTATTACCAAAACAAGCAATGAACTCATCTCGCCATGAACCAAACGAATTTTTAGGTCCAACTACTATAATTTTATCAGCTTCACCTATTTCAAATAAATAAGCATATACCCCTAAAACTACAGATGTTTTACCTGAGCCAGGAACAGAAAAATTGGCACACTTCTTCATAGAATACATATAAAATGCATCCCACATTTGATTATCACGTAAAGGTCGAACCATTAGAGAATCAACTTTTGACTTAAATTTACTATATGATTCTAGTAATCTACAATCACGTGCTTTTATATCCAAACCAACCCGAGATCTCTCCTCTATTTGTATGGATTTCTGTTCTAAAAAATCTAATAATAATTTTGACTGTTTTACTATCATACCTTTATCACAAGCAAAAGTATGTAATAACGCAGTAATCTTATCTACATCTCGATAAGTCCTATCTTTTTTAATAACAATACGACTTCCATCAGTTAAATTTTTATCAACATAGACTGGTTTTATTTTGATATTATAAATAGCAGAATTCTTTAATAATGCAAATTTTATAGTATCACTCATTTTAATAGTAATACAATTATCTTCTAAATCCATTAATATAATATCTTCATCAGCTATATCTTGATTCATAACCAAGAACCCCTTATTATATTTCAATAATTCCCTTCGAATAATATCTGGTATATCTTTTACAACAACTCTTGGTTGCTTATTATTCCATAGGAGTTCAAATATATTTCTAGCTTTTTGAATGCCTTTTCCAAAAGGACTATTTTCATCAGACCACCAACTACAATTCACCGTAAAGCTCTCATGGTTTTTATGAAGTCCTGCTATAGTTTCATTATTAGAACCAGAAAAAGAAACCCAATTATCAGCTCTATCTTTAAGCAAGCCGACCTTATCATGAAAGAGTCCTTCTTGCATAAATGCAATTTTAATATCAACAACACCTATAGCTATCATGTAAGCTAAATTTGAAATACCACATTGTAAAGAGGTTATGGTTTCTTGTCTTAACTTACCAAGCATTTCTTCAGTAATTTCATTCCTTAAAGAATAGCCTTTATGTATAGCTTCAAAATCACGCTCACTAATCTGATAAGAAATAATAAGTCTACAATGTCCATTATTAAGAACTAACTGTTCTAAACCTCTAGCATATGCAGCTAAAGAATCCATTGAAAAATAAGCACTTGTTCGATTATATAGAACTGCTTCATTCAGCAACGGAACAAAAAACGAATTAACAACATCATCATTAGTTGTATAGTATTGTTCAATATCTAAATCATTAAACATCTAAAGCCTCAAGTATAGGTTTTACTCCTTCTAATATATCCTTAACAGCAACTTTAAGTTTATCTTTCTCATCAGCACCAAGTTGTTGAATAACCGAAGCATCTATTGCCTCAATTGTATTTTTTGCTTTAATTATCAAATCTATAGGTTCTTGACGTTTATCTGCGAGATTAATTCGATTCTCAAATTTTTCTTTACTTAAACGTGCCGATTTTTTTAACTCCTCATCACTACTTACATTTATAAAAGAGCTTTCCTTGTCTACCACAGGATTTTCATTTTCAGGATTTAATTTTTCATATGTTTTACAAACCAGTTCTAATTGTTCTTCTAAAAATGCATCTCCTTCTTTTTTATTATTTAATATACTACCAACAAAACGGATGTAGCGAGTGATATCACCATCTGGGCGCAGGAACATATTATTAAATAAAACTAATTTTGATTGCTCTCTTCGATCCTCATCTTTTTCCTTTTTTAAGATTTTTACAATATCTGCTAAAGGACCATCAAGCTTCATTTCAAGCGCATAATAATAATCCCCTGGTCGATTAATAAACTTAAGAAATTCTACCAAATATTGTGCTTCCATCAATAATTCTTTAGCTTTGCTAAGTTTAATATTAGTTGTATGTGCATATTCCTCTATAGTTAATAGTTTATCAACAACTATACTACTATAGATATCTACTAATTTATCTATTGGACTATAATCAACACGTTCTTCCGCACCTAATTGAATCTGTAATTCCAATAACTTTATTTGTTTACCAAAATTTTCGTATCCATCATCAAGAATAACAGTTTCAAACCGATAAACTTTTCCTGGATTTTCTCTTTCCAACTGACGCAAACACGTAAAGCGTCGATTACCATCAATAATACGACCATCAGCCAAAATAATTCCTGGTATTTGTTGTGTATTTTCATTAATATTAATCTTTGTCTTTTTAATTGCTTCAGGATTACTATCAACGATAAATTTCTCAATGATATTGTTATATGCTTCAACATCAGTCATATCTAAATCATCTAACTGATTTTCATTTTTATATTTATTGATAAATGTTGCAATACGAGCATTTTTATCATTGTAAAATAAATAGTTTAAAGGAATTGAATAGACAGGAAAATTACGATTTTGCCCATCAATATATAATTTTCTGTTATTCTCTGTCTTGATAATCCTTGGATCTGAATCTTTAATTTGATTTAAATTCTTCATTTTCTCCCTACCCATAATAAATAACAAATCCCCCATAAATTTCTCTATAAGCACTCCCCTTTATAATAAAATATTTATTATAGTACTGCACAAAGACCAATAAATACTTTATTATATACATAGAAAATCGAGATTTCTAACCTACATTTAAGAAAACTATTGCTCTATTAGGATGAACTATAGACATATGTATATTTTATTATATCGTTTTTAAATCTACCTATGCAAGAAATCTAGTATAATACAGTTTTTATATGTATTTATCGCATTAATACAGATTCATATATTTATACATTTTATTTTCTCAGTAGTTCTTATAGTGTAAAAGGATCGAAATATAATACTCAAAATTGTATTATATTTCGATCCCTCTATTATTTATAAACCAATGAAGCTTATTCTTTTTTCAAATCCTTCGTAATTACATAGTATTCACTAGGTGATGTATGAATGCCCTTTAGATAGCTTTTACCAATCATATTAATCTTAGGATAACCAAGGAATATGGTAGCATTCTCATCGAGCAAAATTTGTTGTGCGTTGATGATAGCATTGCGTGCGATTGTAGCATCTAACGTAGAACCTGCCAGTGCCATAAGTTCATCAAAACGAGCGCTACTAAATCCAGAACCGTTATTCGGATTATCACCATTTTCATTGCTTCCCCAATATTGTTTCAAAAACCATACTGGGTCACCCGTGTTAGCGGTAACGACACTGGAAACCAATAAATCATAATCACCGGTTTTAGCTAGTTCATCAAGCATCGTATAATCGACGATTTTAATCTGTACGTCAATACCAATTTTCTTATAATCTGCTTGCATAGCTTCTGCATAGAGCGTCAACTCAGGTCTAGATGTATAGGTATATAAAACTAATGACAGATTGTTACCATCTTTATCTACAATGCCATCTCCATTCGTATCACGCCATCCAGATTTAGCTAATAATGACTTAGCCGCATTAGGATCATATGGATTGGTATCCTTTAATTGTTTAAATCCATAATCAAGGCTAGGTGGCAATGGCACCTTACCGGCTATGAATGTATCTTTCAAAAGATTTTTAGCATAGCTATCACGATCTATACCAGCAATAAGTGCTGCCCTCAAATTAGGGTCTTTCAATTCACCTTTTTGGCTCATACGCGCCATTACATCCCGCAACGAGGATGCCTCTGTAACAGTATAATCTTTATTATCAGTAAATAAACTGTATTCACCAGGCCCAATATTAATCGCCATATCGATATCACCAGATTGTAATGCCATGGCTCTCGTATTAGCATCATTAATGGCCGGTACTTCTACTCGTTTAAACGGCACATCACCATCCCAATAGTTTTCATTAGCGGCTAGTTCAGCGCGTTCCTTGGTAAAAGATGTCACCACATACGGCCCTGTTCCAATAGGACCATCAGAACTAAAGTTTCGACCATCTCGTTCAGACTGAACATCTACAATGACAAACAATGGATCGCCTAGGGAACCTGGTAAATTAGGATACGCCTTATCTGTGTGAATCGTTAATGTTTGACCATCAGCTGTAATAGAATCATAGGTAAAAAATGTCTTAGCGCGATTGCTTTTAGCAAAGGTACGCTCAAATGACTCTTTTACGGCTTGAGCCGTCACCTTTCGACCATTGGAAAACTTAGCCTTGTCATTAATGGTGAAAGTCCATGTTTTTCCATCCTCGGATACGGACCATTTCGAAGCAAGCCAAGGCTTTGCTTTCATCGTATCGTCAAATTTAACAAGCGTTTCACCAATACCATAACGTACTACAACCCAGCTAAAATAGTTCTCTGTAGGTTCTAATGTACTAGCAAATCCTATGGCACCTACACGCAAAACATCTTTGTCAGCACTAGAATTCGTCCCACAACCAGTCAGACCAACTACGACAAGACCTAATAGGGCACATGTAGCCAGCACTCGTTTTATTTTTTTCATATAATCTCCTATTACTAATCTATAATACTCGGCTTGATGTCTATCAAAATATGTTCATATGAATACTTTCCAATATACCCCCACGGGTATATTATTTGTTTATCATATCCTATTTATCAAAAATTCTCAATCATATAGTATATATTTAGTAAATGGCAAAGATAAAAGCCTCCGCATAAGCGAAGGCTTTCACCAATAAGATTATATATTTGTATCATTAGTAATGGTATCCATCGATAATGGATTGTGTGGTTTACCAATTTCAAAAATAGAACTCAATAACACCTTTGTATATGGATGTTTAGCATCTGCTAGATGGAACGCATCTAGTTCTTCAACGATAGCCCCTTTATACATGACTACAACCTTATGGCACATAGTACGAATGAAAGCTATATCATGAGCGATGAACAAATATGTTAAATTCCGTTTCTTTTGCAATCTAGCGAGTAGATAGGCAATAGAGTCTTGCACAGATACATCAAGGGCACTCGTTGCCTCATCAAATACGAGGATTTCAGGTTCCAAAACGATAGCTCGTGCAATAGCTACACGTTGACGTTGACCACCAGACATCTCATGAGGAAATCGATGCATGAACTCGCGCGGTAAATCTACCATTTCAAGGTAATCACCAGCGATTTGTTCTTCTTTTCCCTTTTCAAGAAGCCCAAAATTATATAGTGGTTCAAGGATAATATCCTTAACCTTCATGCGTGGGTTAAATGCAGCAGATGGATCTTGGAATACCATTTGAATTTTCTTTCGGTATTCTTTCGTTTGCTCAGAGTTCATATGTTGAAGCTCTACACCATCTACATAAATCTCGCCTTCTGTAATAGGTAACATCTTCATGATCATACGAACTAGAGTTGTTTTACCAGAACCAGATTCACCTACAATACCAAGAGATTCCCCTTTTTCAAGGGTAATGTTGATATCTTTACATGCTTCTAGCTCTCCGCCAGTCGGAAGAGGGAATCGTTTGCATACATTTTTAATTTCTACTGCGTAGTTAGTCAATGTAACGACCTCCTTCCAATGTTGGTACCGCATCTTTTAGTTGTTTTGTGTATTCATTAGATGGGTTTTCTAAGATTTCTTGTGGCGTACCTGCATCTACAACACAGCCCTTTTTCATAACGATGATGTAATCGGACATATACGCCGCCACACCAAGGTTATGGGTTACCATAACGATAGCGGAATTATGCACTTTAGATAATTCCATCATTTGCATAACAACTTGAGATTGTGTTGTCACGTCTAGAGCAGATGTTGGTTCATCACCGATGAGTAATGCTGGATCTAATGCTAATGCCATGGCAATGCCAACACGTTGGCGTTGACCGCCAGACAGCTCATGTGGATAGCGGCGAAGGATATCTGCGCAATTAGGTAACGCAACAGACTCTAATAATTCAATAGCACGACGATCACATTCGTCATTGGAGATTTCAATGTGAGCTTTGAATAGTTCTCTAAATTGTTTACCAATACGTACAATCGGATCGAGTGCACTACCGCTATCTTGGAAAATCATGGCCATATCTTTGCCACGTATGGATCTCCATTCTGACTTAGATAGGGTGCGAAGGTCTTGACCATTAAAGATCATTGTACCATCTGTGACCTCACCACCTACAGGCAATAAACCCATGAGGGCCCGGATCACGGTAGTTTTACCGGACCCAGATTCCCCTACAATGGTTAATACCTTACCGCGTTCCAAGGTAAAATTTACATCCATAACAGCAGGCACACCTTGGTACGCTATGTTAAGGTTTTCTACAGTTAGTATGTTTTCTGCCATTATAGCTCCTCACTATTTTGTAATTTTGTTAGTAATCCAGTAGTAGTCACTTGGGTACATGACAGCACCTTTCAAGTAAGAACCAGTAATGATATTAGTTTTAGGGTAACCTAAGAACAATGCAGCACCATCATTCATCAATAATTGTTGAATTTGGATTGCATAGTCACGACGTTTTGCAGGATCGAATTCAGTTTGAGCAGCATCTAACAATTGGTCAACTTGTGGGTTGGAGTAACCAGAACCGTTTTGAGGGTTGGAACCATTGTTATTAGTGTGCCAGTAGTTAGCTAAGAACCAGATTGGATCGCCTGTATTAGCAGTTACGATGTTGGAGATAAGCATATCATAGTCGCCCTCTTGACCCATTTTATCAATCAAGTTATAGTCAACTGTTTTGATTTTCATATCGATACCAACTTTTTTTAGGTCTGCTTGAACAGCTTCGGCATAAAGTGGTAATTCTGCACGAGAGTTATATACAACGAAGTTGAATGTCAATGGTTTGCCATCTTTATCAAGGATACCATCGCCATCAGTATCTTTCCAACCATCTTCTGCTAATAATTGTTTAGAACGTTCAGGATTATAGGCATTAGGATCTTTCAAATCTTTGAAACCATAGTCCATGGATGGTGGAATTGGAGCAGAACCAGGGATGAATGTGCCTTTTAACAATACATCAGCATAGTTTTTGCGGTCTGTTGCAGAGATAACTGCAGCACGTACTTTGTCATCACCAAGAACACCTTTTTGGTTAATACGAGCCAATACTACGCGAAGGGATGCAATTTCATCAACCTTGAACTTATCGTTATTTTGGAATAAGCCTATTTCCCCAGGACCGATGTTAACAGCCATATCAACATCACCAGATTGCAAGCTCATAGCACGCGTATTAGGATCGTCGATAGAAGGAATTTCAACAGTCTTGAATGGTACTGCACCATCCCAATAGTTTTCGTTGGCAACCATTTCAGCACGTTCTTTTGTGAAAGATTTTACTACATATGGGCCTGTACCGATAGGACCTTCTTTAGCAAAGTTACGACCATCTTTTTCAGATTGTACGTCAACAATTAGGAATACCGGATCCGCCAAAAGACCTGGCATATTAGGATATTCTTTATCTGTTTTGATAATTAATTGTTGGCCATTTGCTTCAATAGAATCATATTTAAAGAACGTTTTTGCAATATTAGACTTTTCAAAAGAACGCTCAATAGAAGCTTTTACCGCTGCGGCATCAACCTTTTTACCATTAGAGAACTTCACTTTATCATTGATTGTGAAAGTCCAAGTCTTCTTATCTGGAGACACTTCCCATTTAGACGCAATCCAAGGTTGAGGCTTCATGTGCTCATCAAACTTAGTCAATGTTTCACCTACACCATAACGCATGACAACCCAAGCGAAGAAGTTTTCAGTAGGATCTAATGAGGATGCGAAGTTAGTTACACCAACTTTTAACACATCCTTGTTAGCAGCGCCATTATTATCAGAGCCGCAACCAGCGATGAAGGAACCCATCATAACAATACTAAGGCCTGCTAAGAGAGCTTTTTTCCAAGATTTTTTCATATAAAATCTCCTCATACAATTACACAATTACATATAACCATAAAATATACACATCATGACTACTAAATTTACAATAGTCATAATGGAAAAAGCATAGTATTGCTTATTTATCCGACAGCTTTTACAAAACCATCTATAAATAAGCATCACACGTAACTAACCTTGGTTCTTAGGATCCACTACGTCCCGTAGAGAGTCAGACCAAAGGTTAAAGATAGCAACTACAATAAGGATGGACATACCAGGGAATGCCATGAGCCAAGGGCTCGTTTGCAAATATTGGCGTCCTTCATTAAGCATAAGCCCCCATTCTGGTGTTGGTGGTTGAGCACCAAATCCAAGGAAGGAAAGACCTGCTACTTCAATCATGATAGCCCCAATATCAAGTGCCCCTGTTGTAACAACAAGAGGAAGGATATTGGGAATGATATGACGTCTTAGAATAGTCGTTGTAGAGGCCCCCATCATGACAGCCGCCGTTACATACTCTTCACCGCGAACTTTCAACGTCATAGACCGTACAAGACGAGCATATTTTGCCCAACCAACTACAGATAGCGCTATAATCGTATTCACAATGCTACCACCCAAAATACCAGCAATGGCAATGGCTAATACTACACCCGGGAAGGATAGCATAATGTCCGCAAGACGCATGAGGACCATTTCGATTTTCCCGCCGAAATAACCAGCTACAGCACCGATAATAGTACCAATGCTTACCATGATAACAACGATACTGACACCCATAAACAAGGATAACTGTGTACCATAAATGATGCGAGACAATACATCACGACCAAGCTTATCTGTACCAAACCAATGTTGACTACTTGGCGCTTGTAATGCTTGACTCAGATTTGAGCTAAAAGCATCACCTGGAGCAAGCCATGGTGCAAAAATAGCAATGAGTACAACAATAATCATCAATGTACTGTAGAAAGAGAACAGTTTATGTTTTTGAATAAATTCTGCCATTATGCTCTCTCCCTTTTTAATCTAGGGTCTAACAAGATATATGACGCATCAACTAATGCATTAATACACATATATGCTAAGGCAACCCACAACACAAAACCTTCGATCAATGGATAGTCGCGCATGGTAATAGCGTAAACTGCCATGTTCCCTAAGCCAGGCCAAGAGAATACCATTTCAATAACTGCAACACCGCCTAATAACCAACCGATAACAACGCCCAGTATAGTGATAAGTGGTAATACTGCATTAGGCAAAATATGACCGAATAAAATTTTCATCTCACTCACACCACGAGCACGTGCGCCGATAACATAATCCTTTTGCATTTCTTCAAGAATAACGAGACGAACTTGGCGCATGTACTTGGACCCGACTACAACAGCTAATGTAACGGCTGGTAGAATTACACCGATAGGAGTTACACGAGAAGATGCAATAGGAACAAGTCCTAATTTAAGGCCAAAGATATAAATCAGTACAAGGCCTAACCAGAATGATGGCATAGACACGCCTACAAAGGAAGCAACGCGCAACAGATAGTCGATCCATTTGTTTCGATTTAAGGCGCTTATAATCCCTGCCGGCAATGCATAGAGCAATGTAAATACTAATGATGTACCTGCTAACATAACTGTCCCTGGCAAAGCCTCCAACATACGATCTACAACAGGCTTTTTAGCAGAGTAACTCATCCCTAAGTCACCTTGTGCAGCATTCACAACCCAGTTTGCATATTGCACTATAAACGGTTTATCTAACCCAAGCTGAGCTCGAGTTTCATCGATAAGCTCCTGAGATACAATTGTATCTGCCGTTTCTAGTAACATCGTTACTGGATCGCCTGGTGCTAAATAAGTGAGACAAAATGTTAAAAAAGTAATGCCAAACAGTGTAACAATGAATTGACCTAGCTGTTTAGCAAAGCGTTTGCCCATAGGCGCCTCCTCCTATACTCTCTAAATACTACAATAATCTAAATGAACAACTAATATGCTTATTTCTCCCGATATAGCAGAGGTGCATATAGGAAAACGACAAAAAAGGTTAGTCCACCTGACTAACCTAAATTAAGTATAGTATGTACAATACCATACATTTAGAGCAGGCTTTCTGACTCATGATTCATCGCAATATTTCGGCCTTCCCAGTTTCCCAGTGACCCTATAATGAAACCTTGCTCCTCATTACAGCTATTTGCATAGTATGGGATTTACACCCATTTTCCTCTTTTACGCTCGGTGAATACCGACACTCACTAGTTCATTCATTTTTATCGATTATAAATATACTATATTAATATCCTATTTACAATACATATACCCCTTACAGGTATATGTACATCGTAGATTTTAAATGTAATTTTTATACTAATAAAAATTATCGATTACTGAACAAGTCTCTATTTATGTATAAACCCATAAAAATCACTTTATATATATGATTTTTTCCGTATTAACTGTATCCAACTGTATATATATTAATTATTATTATAATGGTAATTTTCTCATGAATTTTTTTTATACATACCGAAAAACTCTTAATCACTTTAGTAACTATCAATTATTTATAATCAATAAAACCATAATTAATAAGTCTGATTAATATGCCAAAAAGAGGCTGTTACTAAGTAACAGCCTCTTATAAGACGAGAGTTATTTAATTAATCGATACTTTGTTGTAAGCGGTGCGCTTTGCGTGTAGCCCACGCTTTACGCAAAACATAGATCACAAGACCAATGCTTACTGCCACGGCACTACCAACCATAGCATCAAAGCCACATGCATAGATAGCATACAAGCAGTAGATAACGCCTGCACCAAATACGTAATTGGAGCGTTTAATACGGCTTTCAGCTACACCAGCCATACGCATCATTGTAGGTACTGCTAAGATGCACAATACATATGGTACTACGTTAGTTACAACCGCCAAGTTTACCAATACTTCAAATTGCTCACGCAAGGAATCACTTGCAGTGAACAATGTAAGTAATGTTTCAACAGCGAGTAGAATGAATACGCCGCGAACAGGAGCATCCTTACTATTTACACGAGCGAATACTTTAGGGAAGTAACCATGTTCCGCTGCGCTTTTAAATACGCGAGACAATGTGAATTGCCAGCAAAGTAAAGCGCCAAAGCAAGAAATAACCATTGCAGCCATCACGATGTTTGCAATTGTATCATTGAACATGTATACGAATGTCAAACCGAATGGTGCGTTAGAATTTAATAAGTCGATGTTAGGCACGATACCGGCCATAACATTTGTGGACAAGATGTAAACCACTGCCACTGCTAATGTACCTGCTACAGTTGCGATAGGTACGTTTTTCTTTGGATTCTCAACAGCATCAGCATTAGCCGCTGCGGACTCAAATCCTAGGAAGCCCCACAAAGTGAGGGAAATGGATTGTTTTACTGCATCGTAAAACGGAAGATCATTTGGGTTCCAAGCCGCCCAATAAATAGACGGGTCAAACCAATACCAGCCGATTGTACCAATTAATAAAACCGGCACAATAGAGCCCCAAATAGTCATGTTGCTGAGTCGACCTGTGAAGCGATTACCACGGAAGTTCAAAATCGCTGCAAACCACAAAAGCACAATTGTTACTTGGCTTGTTTGTGTTGCATTAAGGTCAACACCAAAGAAAGCTGCGCCATAACCTACGGCAGATACCGCGATGGCGATATTAGCAATGATGAGAGATATGCTGTAAGCATAGCTCGCCATAAAATGTCCAGTTTTACCGAAGCGGTGTTCTGCATAACCGCCCATGCCCCCTCTAATCTGGGAGAACATACCCGCTTGAGCAAAAATATACGCTAGTAAAAGCGCACCCACAGCTGTTACGAGCCAAGATAAAACTGAAATAGTACCAACTTGAGCCAAATTAGTTGGTAACATAATGATCCCAGCTCCTAGCATATTGGCTGCTACCATTGTGGTTAGCTGGAATACAGACATTTTTTTAGCGGTGGTTTTCATGTA
>OIFN01000366.1_pt1 | contig 16655 bp, 16 predicted proteins | sample 1582091 | NCBI WGS metagenome assembly OIFN01 (sample SAMN07501064, study PRJEB24779) | human gut metagenome
GTCGCTGTCGATGTCCCCGTTACCGTGCCGGCTGGCGCTACGTCCATGTGCGTTACGGCCTATACGGATAACGTGACTGTTACGAAGAACATCAACTATAAAGCCGATCTGCGAAAAGAGATTATTCAAAGGGATTTCGAAAGTGGTTTGCGCCTGTTGTCGCCGAAAGGTCTGGACGGCTACTACTGGCACCAGAACACGGGAGTCAGGACGCTGATTACCAGCGACTGGGCATATTTCTCTGTAGACCCGATCACGGTTTCTCCGGGTGAAGTGTACCGGATCATCTGTGCTGAGTTTTCTGGCAACCCGGCAAACGTATATCTCGCGCTTTTCAAAGACTCATCCGGGGCCATTGTGGGGCGCAGCTATGCAGGGCCTGGCTCAGGTGTCCTACAGTCCGTTGACACCAACGTTACGGTACCAGCTAACGCGGCGACAATGTGTATCACCGGGCACAGCAGAAACCTCCAGGTCATTAAAGCGGGAGGTATTGTCAGCAAGCTACCGGGTAACAGCCCGGCACAAACTACCGGCCCACTGGATTACTGGAAAGGGAAAAAAATAGTCTGGCTGGGGACTTCAATTCCAGCCGGAAGCGGAGCGAATGCTTATCCGTATATGCTGGCGCAGCGTTTAGGCGCTACGATTGCCAATCAGTCTGTTGGCTCATCACCCATCCGTGGCGGACTGGATGCCTTTGCCACTTCTGACGATCCATATGGCTGGTATGGAAGCTCTTATACCCGCGTCACCCGCGCTTTATCGCATTCCGTCGCGATCAAACAGTCTTTTATCGACAACTACGATTCGAAGTGGAAGAGCTTAGTCACGGGGGGCCCGGCGTCCCTGTCAGATACGGATAAAGCCAATATTCTTGGCTATTCGTACGTTAACAGGCTGGCCGGTAACCTTGACGCAGATCTGTTTGTCATTGATCACGGTATAAACGATTTTCTGTGGATTCAGGAAAGAGGGGGAGATGTTGCCAGTCTGCTGACGCCTGCGGTCGATACCCGAAATATCAATACTTTCTACGGCGGCATAAATACGGTAATTGACTACATCCTGAGCCAGAATCCGCGTGCCCGCATTCTCGTTATCGGCTTTTATGAAAACGAACTGCGGCCACAGGTTTCTCAGATGCAGTTAAAATCTGCGCAGTTGTGGGAGTATCAGATCGTGAAGCTGTGGGAGAAGACAGGCTGGAGCCAGCAGGTGCTGACCGGAACGGATGGCACAGGGAAGACAATAACCCAGTACTGGATGCCGGATAATCTGCACCCTCACTCGGATACGACTGGCAAGGCGAATACCCTGCTTACGGATATTCTTGAGATGGAAATCAGATCGGTTCGTTAACAATTAACTTTCAGCACTAAGTGGCTATCGTTCGGATTGATAGCCGCAACCTCTCTTGATCTTCCTTTTAAACAAAATTACTTTATGAATAAACAGTATTTATGGAAGGGCAGATCATGCTCAGACCGTCAGATATCAATCAGGCATTTCGGGAGTCGAATCTCCGCAACTCGAAAGGCTATCAATATCTACATTCTCGCGATTTTGCTTCTTCTCTTGTGTACCGTGGCATCCACTTATCCTACTCCGAGGCTAACCGGTGGATTGAGCACAACCAGTCGTGTTTCGCTGATAAGACGCCGGAGCATATTGAGATGAGGATGTTGATTCTCCGTAACATGGGGAGGGGGATGTAATAATGGTTGGTTCGTTCCTTTCTCCGACTGCTGATTACATAGAGCAAAGACTGACAGTTACCGCCAAATGTGATATCAGCGCTAACTCGCAGCTTATTCAGGCTGATAGAGGCTATGTCGTTTTATATATCATTAAGTATTATTTGTGGTTATTCAAATGGGTGTCATTGTATGAGTGATTGAAGTTTGAATATTTATAAGATGTTTTTTTTGCTACGAATTTGACTTAAAGTTATATATTTTTTTGCATTGTGATTTTAAGTAATTGATTAGATGGGTAAAATTAATTCATGTATGTGGTTGACGCTATTATTTGAGTGTGTTATATATCTCGTCATCATTGATGCGGTTTTTATGGGGCGTTAAAATGGAAAGAAAAAAACTCGGTTCAAAAATAGCATACGGTTTTGATGAGAATGGGTATTTTACAGATGTTATGGATATCGAAGAGAGAATTGAATACTATCGAGAAGATTGGTATGAACCAAGTTATAACAATGCAGAAGGCGTCCTTTGTGATAAGCAAGGCCGACCTCTTATAAAGCCCATTGTTGGAGAAAACCAGAGAGCTATATTAGAAGGTTGCATGTATATCATCGAGGATAGATACTCTCTTCCCAAAAATGCAACCTTTGTTAAACCTGAACGAGACGATATGCGATGGGATGGCGAAAAATGGATTTAAGATAATATATTTCATTTCCTAAGCAAGTTTCTATTACTTGCTTGTTTTATATATTTATAATCATTTTTGGAACTAAAGCTAATCCCATATTTACAATCTATTTTTAAAAGGCAACCAGCAGCTACACCTATGGTTTCAAGTGGGTGAAATATATCCGGAAAAAAATGTAATCCTGAAATTGCAGCCGCGCCAGCTGCGGCTAAAGACAGGTGGTTAATGTTTAAATAAATGGATAATTCTCTTTTCTTCGTAATCCCAAAGGATTCAAAACTTACTTTATGTATATCATTTATATTCTTTTCAAATTCAATTATGGCTTTAGTTCTTTCTTTAGCTGCATCTGGAGACTGCATTATCTCCATACAGATTCCTTCAATATGCGAATGGAGTTCATTTAGCAAATCACCTCTTTTTTCCTTGAATTCTAATACATCTTCATAGGTTGTAAGATTTCCTGGGGATGGAAGTAGTTGCATAAAATCCATTTTTAACAAAAGTGCTTGTTTTGTATATGCTTCGGGAATGACTAGGTCAGGACTGTTACTAATTTGATTTAAACTCCAATCAAATTTCTCATGATCATCTTGGCTGATTTTTTCTGCTATTTTGTATTGTGCTTTTATAAATAAATTTTCTTGTATTCTTCCTTCATCGTTGGGGTAATCATCTTCCGTAATTATAGCTCGAGGAAAATCTGCGGCCATTAATTCCCTTAGTGTTTTTTCTCGAGGAACCTCAAGATGTAAGATATTATTGGTTGATATAACAACTTTGTCCCAATATAGTAAAAGAAAGTTGATGTCGGAACTTTCTAATTTATTAAATGTCATTGATCCATCATGGCGTGAAATTATTTGGCCCGGGGCGATGATTATACCTTTCTTTTTGTTCATTTATTAATGTTTCCTCTTTCATGTTATGGCTCGTGTCGATGATAAAATAGAGGTAAAACTAATATTAAAAAGCATATTGGTATTTTTAAAAATAGTAGGGGTTGCTCTTTCTACGGTCAAGCAGTTTTAACAAGAAATCATGCGGAAGTTGTTTCGGCTAGTCCATGGTGTCCATGTACGCAGTCTGACCGACAGCATCGATACCAGTACGCCAGCAGGCCGCTTTTGCTTCCACGTCATGAGCGCCCTGGCAAAAATGGAGCGCGAGCTGATCGTCGAGCGTACCCGCGCAGGTTTAGCCGCAGCGAGGGAGCAGGGGAGAGTCGGCGGTCGCCGCCGGGTAATGACTGAAGAAGTGGTGGAGCGATGCCGCAGGATGCTGGAGAACGGCGCTACCCGGCAACAGATCGCAGATGTGATAGGGGTGGGGGTGAAGACGATCTACAAATACTTTCCTGCTGCCGTCCGCGATCAAGGATTCCTGCCCTTCCCGTGATATGTAACATTTGAGATAATAAGTACTTTCAGTTTTGAAAACAGTTTGGTTTGTTCGTGAACGGTAAGAAAACAATAAGTTTTGAACAATTTTTAACTATTAACAGCAATCTTGTTTCCATCTCAGATACATGGGCAGACTTGTGGGCGTTAATTTTTCACACAGGTTTAAGCGCTGGAAGGCTGCTGAGTATTCGATATGATGATATTGATGATGGCTTGATACTGATACGAAAACAGGGTCACCTGAAGGAGCTACGTGTTGAATCAACCCCTCCAGTAGAGGGAATCATTGCTCGTAGAAGAGAACGCTATCCAGAAGATGTTTTTTTATTTCAGAGCCATTCTAACCGTGTGAAGTACCAACGCCGGCCGGTCACTATAATTGCTTTCAACGCCGCTTTACGTCGCGCCGCTAGATCATTACCAGACGTTAACGTAAGCAGTAGTAGCGCGAGAAACATACCGGACTAACCGCCTGTCCAGTCGCGTGTAGCCGATGTGACAGGCGTGGGTGTGAAGACTATTTACAAATATTTGCCGGTACAATACGGCGATAAAAAATCCCCTTGAGCAGGCACACTCAAGGGGAAAATACTACATAACATCATTGCTGTGTGCGTCTTCGCACACGCCTATCTTCTAAGAAGGTGCCTAAAGCTTCCAGATATTTCTGGTCTGAGCAGTTAAATCATGGGGTCGGTGGTCGATGTGAAAGGAGGGGGAAGACGATTTATAAATATTTCCCGGATAGCATACTGCATGAAGCTGGGTGAGGATTTGATGTAAAAACCCACCCGACAGCCTTATACAAGACCTGCCGAGTAGGTTAACTGCAGGTGTTCATGCCGAACAGTCGGCACGCACTATACCCATAACTCAACACACAAACCAGTCGTCTGCCGTTTCCCAGGCGTCTTTGAGGGTTTCTTCGACAAATTCCTTCGCAATTTCCTTATCTGTTGCCCACAGCACGCTCAGACCGTCATTGCTGGCCGTCTTCACGATCACTTCAACTTCATCGTACTGTTTGCTTATCCGTCGGGTCATTTCTTCCTTGAGAGCCTCCAGTGAACCCTTTGGCATTTTCCCGGCTTTCTCTTTGGCAATGCTGATTTCTACACGCATGATCAACACCTCGATTTACTGGCTGGATATACAGTTGTATTGCTGTAAGTATATCCAGTGTATGTCTGGTGTCTATGCTTTTTAGGTGTGTATTTTTGTTACGATTATTTACATATAGAAAAACCCCAGACGGCGAAATCTGGGGTTTTTTTGAAGTGCACGTGTATATTGCGTGCATTTTTTTGTCTTTATTTGGTCTGCTTCCTGTCTGGTCAGTGTCCGTAAGTAACTGTTTTAGCTATTACTGTCCGGTTGCAGTCCTGTCTAAAGTGGTGGAGCTGGCGGGAGTTGAACCCGCGTCCGAAATTCCTACATCCTCGGTACTACATGCTTAGTCTGTCTTTACATTCGCCTGGCACCTGCGGACGGACACGCCACTACCAGACTAGCCTGATTAGTTTTAACGCTTCAACCCCAGGCAGGGCTTCCACGCGATCTCTTTTGGGTTTGACCTCTCTTTGATCCCCGTCTTAAGAGCGGAAGCTAGGGAGAGAGGGCTCAGAGCAGGTTATTAAGCTGCTAAAGCGTAGTTTTCGTCGTTTGCGACTATTTTTTTGCGGCTTTTTACGAGGCCAACCGCCCCTCGGCATGCACCTTGGGTTTCGCAAATCCCGTCGAATCCAGAATCAGCCCCAATGTGTACGGTAAGTATAACAGATTTATGAATGTGCTTACCAGTCCTCGTTTTGAGGATTATGGCGTCAGATTGGGTGAAAAATCAGCATCAACAACGATATAGCATCAGGGCCAGCAAAACTGACCCTGACAGGAAGGGGAATTAACGACCGGCGTGTTTCATAATTCGGGCTTTATCTACCGCCCACTCGCGGTCTTTGATATCGGTACGCTTGTCGTGCTGTTTCTTACCTTTCGCTACGCCGATTTTGACTTTGCACCAGGCATTCTTCCAGTACAGAGAAAGAGCAACCACGGTGTAACCTTCGCGGTTGATGCGCCCGTACAGGGTATCCAGTTCGCGCTGGTTGAGCAGAAGCTTACGGGTACGCGTCGGGTCGCAAACGTAATGAGTGGAAGCAACGGCCATTGGCGTAAAGTTGGCGCCAAACAGATAGGCTTCGCCATCTTTTAAAATGACATAGCTATCGCCAATGTTGGCTTTACCTGCGCGGAGAGATTTTACTTCCCATCCCTGCAGGGCAAGACCAGCCTCGTATTCATCTTCGATAAAGTATTCATGACGAGCGCGTTTATTCAGCGCAATGGTGGCTGATCCAGGTTTGTGGGCTTTTTTCTTAGTCATAGTATCCTGAAGTCATCGTCTTAAAACAGTCGTACCTCAATCTTCCCGCGAGGCGTAATGGGCTATCTTAGCACGAGTTGCGGTACAGCGTTTTTTTTAGCAGCAGATAAATGATATTATTTACACCGTGTTTATATGTGGAACCTGCTATGCCTCAGATTAGCCGTACCGCCCTGGTGCCGTTCAGTGCGGAACAGATGTACCAACTGGTAAATGATGTGAAGTCCTACCCTGATTTTCTGCCGGGCTGCACCGGTAGCCGGGTTCTGGAGCTCGGTCCGACGCAAATGACCGCGGCGGTTGACGTCTCCAAAGCGGGTATCAGCAAGACCTTCACAACGCGAAATACGCTGACCAGTAACCAAAGTATTCTGATGAGTCTGGTCGATGGACCGTTCAAAAAGCTGATTGGCGGCTGGAAGTTTATTCCCTTAAGCCCGGAAGCGTGCAAAATTGAGTTCCATCTCGATTTTGAATTCACTAATAAGCTGATTGAAATGGCCTTTGGTCGCATTTTCAAAGAGCTGGCCATGAATATGGTGCAGGCGTTCACGACCCGCGCTAAAGAGGTCTACAGTGTCGGCTAAAATCGTGGTTGAGGTGGCCTACGCATTGCCGGAAAAGCAGTATCTGCAAAGCGTTAAGCTGGAGGAGGGCGCGACGGTCGAGCAGGCGATCGTGGCCAGCGGCCTTCTGGCGCTGCGTGATGATATCGATCTGGCGAAGAACAAAGTGGGGATTTATAGCCGCCCGGCTAAGCTTCACGATCGGGTCCACGATGGCGATCGGGTAGAAATCTATCGGCCGCTGATTGCTGACCCAAAAGAGCTGCGTCGCCAGCGGGCAGAGAAAAGCGCCGGAAAGTAACCGTTTCGCACGAAGATGCAGATATAAAAAAAGCGCTCATTGAGCGCTTTTTGCGTATTGATAGATTTACTCCGCCGTCAGGGCAGGTTTGTTATCGATGTTGGTCAGCACACCGCTGCTGTTGAAGGTCAGGGTAAGCGTCTGCTGGGTAACTTTCTCATGCCCAGGCTGCTGACGGAAAACGTAGAACCAGGTATTGGTGCCAAACGGATCCGACATCATCGGGGTACCAAGAGCATAGGCAACCTGTTGTTGCGTCATGCCGACGCGGATTTTTGCTACATCGGTTGGTGCCAGATAGTTACCCTGGTTGATGTCAGGACGGTAAACCACTCGTTCCAGAGTGGAACAGCCTGCGGTCAACATAAGAAGAACCGCTGCGGCAGCAGTCAGCATTTTACAGCGCATAGTGATTTGATTCCTTTTTGGGCCCGAGCAGTACGTGGCTCATCTGTAATATGCCGATGATAATAGACCTTTGCCCGGTTGGGAACCTTCGGCTGCAGGTCTGTCGGCAATTTGCTGTTCACTATGACTCTGTGAAAATCAAAAAGTTTACGCGGCGAGCAACTCTTTCGCGTTTGCCAGGGTGTTACGAGTGACTTCACTACCGCCCAGCAGTCGGGCCAGTTCCTGCAAACGAGCGCGTTTATCCAGAGGGTGCATATGCGTCTCGGTCATTTCACCGTCGGTTTCCTTGCAGACGAAGAAATGGTGATGTCCGCAACCGGCAACCTGCGGTAAGTGGGTAACGCACATCACCTGGGTTGATTCACCCAATTGACGCAGCAGCTTACCGACGACCGCCGCCGTAGGGCCGCTGATGCCGACGTCCACTTCATCGAAAATCAGCGCCGGAGTTTCCATCTTACGCGCGGTGATGACCTGAATCGCCAGCGCAATACGAGACAGCTCGCCGCCGGAGGCAACTTTAGCAATCGGCTGCAGCGGTTGACCCGGGTTAGTGGTGACGCGGAATTCGATATGGTCTGCACCTTCAGCCGTAAGATGGCGCTCATCAAACGCGACATCAATGGAGAACACCCCATGCGGCATCGAAAGTGAGTGCATACTCTCCGTAATGAGCTGAGTCAGCTCATCGGCGCTATTTTGGCGTAAGGCATGCAGCTGCTTCGCCGTATCCAGCGCCAGCTGATGATGCTCCACAACCCTCTGGCTGAGTGATTCCAGAGAACCCGCGCTATCATCCAGCATACGCTGTTCTTCCAGCAGTGACTGGTAAAGGTCAGGAAGCTCTTCGGGCGTAATTTGATGCTTCCGCGCGAGGGCAATTTGCCGGGAGATACGCTGTTCCAGCTCAAACAGGCGGTTCGGATCGAGATCGAGGCGGTCATGATAATGGCGCAGTTCGTCCGTGGCTTCGCTAAGCTGAATAGACGCTTCTTCGAGCATATCGAGTACTCCGGAGAGCTTACTGTCCATACCAACCAGCTCGCTGACCAGCTGCTTCGCGACGTAGAGTTGGCTTTGCAGGTTGGATTCTTCGCCGTCTGCTAGCACCGTCAGCGCATGCTGGCAGGTGGTCAGCAACTGACCGCTGTTAGCAAGGCGTTTGTACTCTTCATCAATTTGCTCAAATTCGCCCGACAGCGGGTTGAACTCGTTTAGCTCTTTTAACTGATATTGCAGCAGGTCCGCACGCGCTGCGCGCTCCTGGCTTTGCTGCTGATGCTGCGCCAGATCGCGACAGCTTTTATGCCACTGACGATAGCGCTCTGCCATAAGCTGAGTAAGCGCATACTCACCGGTATAGCCATCAAGCAGCGTTTTCTGGTGTTCGGGTTTAGTCAGTAACTGGTGGGCATGTTGGCCGTGGATCTGGATTAGCAGCTGACCCAGCTCACGTAGCTGGGATAAAGGGACTGCCGTACCGTTAATAAACCCGCGAGAACGGCCGTCTGCGCTGATGACGCGACGAAGTAAACACTCACGCCCGCTTTCAAGCTGGTTCTGTTCCAGCCAGCGCTGCGCGGCAGGCGTGTCCTTCAGGGAGAAGCGGGCGCACAAATCAGCCCGGCTGGCGCCTCTGCGCACCATGTCGGCTTCCGCCCGACCACCGAGGCACAGCCCCAGCGCGTCGATAGCGATCGATTTACCGGCGCCGGTCTCGCCGGTAATGGCGGTCATCCCGCTGTGAAAATCGATTTCCAGCTCACGAACGATAGCAAAATGACTGATAGTGAGTTGTGCCAACATAGCTGCCTTCCTGTATGAAAAACCATTACTGTGTTTTCGTACAGTATAATATGGTTTTTTATCCAGTAAAGGGGCTGGCTATAAAATCAGAACAATTTTTTCGACCAGCCAAGCTTGGTGCTTAATGTATTGAAATAGCTGTAATCTTTTGGATGAATGAGATTGAGGTGATAGTCACAGCGGCGGATCAGCACATCTTCACCATCCTGAATCGGCAGCGCTATCTGGCTATCGCAGCTAATCTCGAGGTCGCTACAGCGTTGAGAAAAGCGCAGGCGAATCGTGCTGTCACCGTTGATCACCAGCGGGCGTGCCGACAGCGTATGCGGGAACATGGGGACCAGAGTGATAGCATCCAGCGAAGGCGTGAGGATCGGCCCGCCGGCGGAGAGGGAATAAGCCGTGGAGCCAGTTGGCGTGGAGATAATCAGGCCATCGGAGCGCTGAGAGAAAGCAAACACCTCATCAATGTAGACTTCAAACTCGATCATATGCGCCACTTTGCCAGGGTGCAGGACGACTTCGTTAATCGCCGTGCTGATGCGCTTCTGGCAATCCTGCTGACATACCTGCGCTTCCAGCAGGAAGCGTTTTTCGGCGATATAGTGGCCTTCGAGGACATCGGCGAGCTGCTGTAGCGCGTTATCCGGGTCGAGGTCGGTCAGAAAACCGAGGTTACCGCGGTTAATCCCAATAACGTTAATGTCGTAGCGGGCCAGCGTCCGCGCTGCGCCGAGCATATTGCCATCACCGCCCACCACGACGGCCAGGTCTGCCTGCTGGCCGATTTCCGCCAGCGTCCCGGTCTTCACATTGCTGAGCTGCAGTTCATGAGCAATTTGCTGCTCAACCAGCACTTCATAACCTTTGCCGGACAGCCAGCGCCAGAGCATTTCATGTGTGGTCAGCGCGGTTGGGTGACGAGGGTGTCCCACAATGCCTATACACTTGAAGTGGTTCTTCATGATCTGGATGTCCTTGCGTTAAATGAATAGTGACAATCTGGCTGCGTTCCCTTGAAACCAGGAAACTGATCCCCATAATAAGCGAAGTTAGCGAGATGAATGCGAAAAAAAACGCGGAGAAATTCATGAGTAGTAAAGAACAGAAAACGCCTGAGGGGCAAGCCCCGGAAGAAATTATCACGGAGCAGCACGACGACGTTGAGGCGGTAGAGCCTGAGGTTTCGGCTGAGCAGGTGGATCCGCGCGATGAAAAAATTGCGAATCTGGAAGCTCAGCTTGCTGAAGCGCAGAAGCGCGAACGTGAAGTATTGCTGCGTGCGAAAGCCGATGAAGATAACCTGCGCCGCCGCACCGAGCTGGATATCGAAAAAGCGCATAAGTTTGCGCTGGAGAAGTTCGTTAACGAGCTGCTGCCGGTCATCGACAGCCTGGATCGCGCGCTGGAAGTCGCTGATAAAGCTAACCCGGATATGGCGCCGATGGTTGAAGGTATCGAACTGACGCTGAAGTCCATGCTCGACGTGGTGCGCAAGTTCGGCGTGGAAGTGATTGGCGATACTAACGTGCCGCTGGATCCGAACGTACATCAGGCCATTGCGATGGTTGAGTCTGAAGACGTTGCGGCAGGTAACGTTCTGGGCGTCATGCAAAAGGGTTATACCCTGAACGGACGTACTATTCGCGCGGCGATGGTCACCGTGGCGAAAGCGAAGTAAATAAGCGAAACGGCTACCGCGAGGTAGCCGTTTTTCTATTCCCCTCAGCCAGGTCCCAGGGTTGCTATGACTCGGCCACGCTTTCGCGAATGGGTTTTACCGGCATCACTTTCACCCGTTTAATCATATTCTCCTGAACATCAAGAATATCGATATCATACTGTTCGATGCGTACGCGGGTGCCCGGGGCGGGGATCTCTTCAAGTGCTTCCAGGATAATACCGTTAATGGTTCGCGCTTCATCTTCCGGCAGATGCCAGTTAAAAGCCTTGTTGATTTCACGTACGTTGGCGGTACCGTCGATAATCACTGAACCGTCGTTAAGCGGCGTCACCTCTTCAGCAAGCGTAGGCGACATTGAAGTCGTAAAATCGCCAACGATCTCTTCGAGGATATCCTCAACCGTGACCAGACCCTGAATATCTCCATATTCATCAACAACCAGGCCCACTTTCTTCTTATTGCGCTGGAATTTCACCAGTTGCGTACTGAGCGGCGTACCTTCCGGCACGAAGTAAATTTCATCGGCGGCGCGCAGCATGACTTCTTTCGTGAACTCTTTTTTCTCCGTCATCAGGCGATAAGCTTCGCGAACCCGCAGCATGCTGATGGCATCGTCCAGCGTGTCGCGGTACAGCACAATGCGTCCGTGCGGAGAGTGGGTCAGCTGGCGGACAATGGATTTCCAGTCATCGTTAATATTGATACCGACAATATCGTTGCGCGGGACCATGATGTCGTCAACGCTGACTTTCTCAAGGTCCAGAACGGAGAGCAGCATGTCCTGATTGCGGCGGGAGATTTGCGAGCGTGATTCATTAACGATAGTACGCAGTTCATCTTTGCTTAAGGCCCCGCTCACGACGATATCGGTTTTTATACCCATCATGCGCATCAGAATGCGGGTAATGGTGTTGAGCAACCACACCAGCGGCATCATCAGAATTTGCAGCGGCGCGAGCAGGAGGCTGCTGGGATAGGCGACCTTTTCCGGATAGAGCGCGGCAATGGTTTTTGGCAGCACTTCGGCAAACACCAGCACCACAAACGTCAGGACGCCGGTGGCAATGGCGACGCCGGCATCCCCGTACAGGCGCATACCGACAATGGTGCCCAGCGCCGAGGCAAGAATGTTGACGAGGTTATTGCCAATGAGGACCAGACTAATGAGACGGTCAGGTTTGCGCAGCAGCTTTTCGACACGTTTTGCCTGACGATTGCCCTGCTTGGCCATATGACGCAGGCGATAGCGGTTCAGCGTCATCATGCCGGTTTCAGAACCGGAGAAATAGGCGGAGATGACCACCATGACGATCAGCGTCACGATCAGCGTGGTGGTGGAGATATGTTCCACTTGGGATTCCTTAAAGACTTAGCTCATGAACTGTTGCAATACGCGGCTACCAAAGTAGGCCAGCGTCAGCAGCCCCGCGCCAGTCACGTTAAACCAGACGACCCGGCGTCCGCGCCACCCTTCATGATAGTGGCCCCAAAGCAGGACGATATAAACGAACCACGCAACGATAGACAGCACTGCTTTATCAATGTTTTCCGCACTAAACAGGTTGTGCATGTAAAACAGCCCGGTACACAGCGTCAGGGTTAACAGAACCACGCCTATCTGGGTGATATGAAACATTTTACGTTCAATGCTCATCAGCGGCGGCATTTCGCTACTGAAGGTCAACTTTTTATTCTTCAGCTGATAGTCAATCCACGCCAGCTGCAGCGCGTAAAGCGCAGCGATAATCAGCGTAGCATAAGAGAAGAGCGACAGGCCGATATGGACCAGCATCCCCGGCGTGGTTTCCAGATGCGTGATGTACTCGTTCGGCATAAAGGTAGCGAACGCGAGGTTGATTAAGGCGAAGGTGTAGACAATGGGTAGCAATAGCCAGCCGCGATTACGCGAGGCGACGATGGTCATCACCGTACAGATCATCAGGCTGACCAGCGATCCCACGTTTAATAGACTGAGATTTTGCCCGCTTTCGCCGCCGGGAAAAATGCGTGACTCCAGCGCGAAGGCGTGACAAATCAACGCAATAGTTGCGGAAAGAATCGCCATCCGCCGCCAGCTGCTGTTTTTTTGCAGCAGGCCAGGGACGATCAGCGCGAGGCTGATGGAGTAGGCGACAAGGGCGAGTAGAGCAAAAACAGGCATAGGTGTGTCGACTGTTGACTAAATAGTAAAGAGAAGCAGTATAGCGTCACGCGACTCTGGCTCCAACCGTTGCAGCACATTCGCGTTTATGTCGTGTTATACTGCGCCCATTCCGTTTTTGTGTCGCTGCGGCGACCGACCGTTTCCACCTCAGGCGAGAGACAATGTTTGATAATTTAACCGATCGTTTGTCGCGTACGCTGCGCAACATTAGCGGCCGCGGACGCCTTACTGAAGACAATATTAAAGATACCCTGCGCGAAGTGCGTATGGCGCTGCTGGAGGCGGACGTTGCTCTGCCTGTGGTACGTGATTTCATCAACCGCGTAAAAGAAAGCGCGGTAGGTCATGAAGTCAACAAAAGCCTGACCCCGGGCCAGGAGTTCGTCAAAATCGTGCGCAACGAACTGGTTGCCGCGATGGGCGAAGAGAACCAGGCGCTGGATTTAGCCGCGCAGCCGCCAGCCGTGGTGCTGATGGCCGGTTTGCAAGGGGCGGGTAAAACCACCAGCGTCGCGAAGCTGGGTAAATTCCTGCGTGAAAAGCACAAGAAGAAAGTCCTTGTCGTTTCCGCTGACGTCTATCGCCCTGCGGCGATCAAACAGCTGGAAACGCTGGCCGAGCAGGTTAGCGTTGATTTCTTCCCGTCTGACGTGGGTCAGAAGCCGGTTGATATCGTTAATGCCGCGCTGAAAGAAGCGAAGCTCAAATTCTACGACGTGCTGCTGGTGGATACCGCCGGTCGTCTGCACGTTGATGAAGCGATGATGGATGAGATTAAGCAGGTCCATGCGTCTCTCAATCCAGTAGAAACCCTGTTTGTTGTCGATGCGATGACCGGCCAGGATGCGGCGAACACGGCGAAAGCCTTTAACGAAGCCCTGCCGCTGACCGGGGTTGTGCTGACCAAAGTGGACGGCGACGCCCGCGGCGGTGCGGCGCTGTCGATTCGTCATATCACCGGCAAGCCGATTAAGTTCCTCGGCGTTGGCGAGAAAACCGAAGCGCTGGAGCCGTTCCATCCGGATCGTATCGCTTCCCGTATTCTCGGCATGGGCGACGTCCTGTCGTTGATCGAAGATATCGAAAGTAAGGTCGACCGCGCGCAGGCTGAAAAGCTGGCCTCTAAGCTGAAAAAAGGCGACGGTTTTGACCTGACCGATTTCCTTGAACAGCTGCGGCAGATGAAAAACATGGGCGGTATGGCCAGCCTGATGGGCAAGCTGCCGGGCATGGGGCAGATACCGGACAACGTTAAATCGCAGATGGATGATAAAGTTCTGGTGCGTATGGAAGCCATCATCAACTCGATGACGCTGAAAGAGCGCGCTAAACCGGAAATTATTAAAGGTTCGCGCAAGCGCCGCATCGCCGCAGGCTGCGGAATGCAGGTGCAGGATGTGAACCGTCTGCTCAAACAGTTTGACGATATGCAGCGCATGATGAAGAAGATGAAGTCGAAAGGCGGCATGATGAAGATGATGCGCGGAATGAAAGGAATGATGCCGCCAGGGTTCCCCGGAGGCCGATAGGCTGGTCGCCATTTCTGCCGGGGCGCGCTTCTTTTCTGACACATGGTTGGCGCATTCTGGCTATGACTTATACTCCGGTACCCAATTTAAGGGTACCGGAGTCGCCCTTCCACAGCAGAGTTTATAACTGCTGATTGCAATTTCCCCAGAAATCAGTAAAATTTTCGGGCTTTTAATATGACACCGGGCTCCGTTCCTCGATGGGGCCCGGTGTTTTATTCACACAAGAGGATGTTATGGTTACTATTCGTTTAGCACGTCACGGCGCGAAAAAGCGTCCGTTCTACCAGGTTGTTGTTACCGACAGCCGTAATGCACGCAACGGTCGCTTCATCGAGCGCGTTGGTTTCTTCAACCCGATCGCTTCTGCGACCGAAGAAGGAACTCGTCTGGATCTGGATCGTATCGCTCACTGGGTTGGCCTGGGCGCTACTGTTTCCGATCGCGTAGCTGCGCTGATCAAAGCCGCTAACAAAGCAGCTTAATCTGTCACGGTGGTCATGATGAGCAAGCAACACACCGCACAAGCACCTGTTGAACCGATTGTATTGGGCAAGATGGGTTCTTCCTACGGTATCCGTGGTTGGCTCAGAGTGTTTTCCTCCACCGAAGACGCCGAAAGCATTTTTGACTATCAGCCCTGGTTTATCCAGAAGGCGGGTCAGTGGCAGGTTGTTGAGCTGGAAAGCTGGCGCCACCACAATCAGGATATCGTCATTAAGCTGAAAGGCATTGACGATCGCGATGCAGCGAATCTGTTGACTAATTGCGAAATTGTCGTGGATTCATCGCAGCTGCCTGCGCTTGAAGAGGGTGACTACTACTGGAAAGACCTGATGGGCTGCCAGGTAGTGACCACGGAAGGCTATAGCCTCGGCAAAGTCATCGACATGATGGAAACCGGGTCTAATGACGTTCTCGTCATCAAGGCAAACCTGAAAGATGCATTTGGTATCAAGGAGCGGCTGGTTCCGTTCCTCGATGGGCAGGTTATCAAGAAAGTCGATCTCGCTACTCGTACCATCGAAGTAGACTGGGATCCTGGTTTTTAAATTCTCCGAATAAACGGTAAAAAACGGCACTATGGGGATTGGCTTGTGTTTATAGGTATCGTTAGCCTGTTTCCTGAAATGTTCCGCGCAATTACCGATTACGGGGTAACTGGCCGGGCAGTAAAAAATGGCCTGCTGAGCATCCAGAGCTGGAGTCCTCGCGATTTCGCTCATGACCGGCACCGTACCGTGGACGATCGTCCTTACGGCGGCGGACCGGGGATGTTAATGATGGTGCAACCTTTACGGGATGCCATTCATGCAGCAAAAGCCGCGGCAGGTGAAGGCGCAAAGGTGATTTATCTTTCACCTCAGGGACGCAAGCTTGATCAAGCGGGCGTCAGCGAACTGGCAACAAATCAGAAGCTGATTTTGGTGTGCGGTCGCTATGAAGGCGTAGATGAGCGCGTAATTCAGACCGAGATTGATGAAGAATGGTCAATTGGCGATTACGTTCTCAGCGGTGGTGAGCTACCGGCAATGACGCTGATTGACTCCGTTTCCCGGTTTATTCCGGGGGTGCTGGGTCATGAAGCTTCAGCAATCGAAGATTCGTTTGCTGAAGGATTGCTGGATTGCCCGCACTATACGCGTCCTGAAGTGTTAGAAGGTATGGAAGTACCGCCGGTATTGCTGTCGGGAAACCATGCTGAGATACGTCGCTGGCGTCTGAAGCAGTCGCTGGGCCGTACCTGGCTTAGAAGACCTGAACTTTTGGAAAACCTGGCTCTGACTGAAGAGCAAGCAAGGTTGCTGGCAGAGTTCAAAAAGGAACTTGCGCAACAGCAACATAAACATGATGGGATGGCGTAAGCCCCCAATATCAGTTTACCCAGGATAAGAGATTAAATTATGAGCAACATTATTAAGCAACTTGAACAAGAACAGATGAAGCAGGACGTACCTTCCTTCCGTCCGGGTGATACCGTGGAAGTGAAAGTATGGGTTGTTGAAGGTTCCAA
>OIFN01000376.1_pt1 | contig 15909 bp, 16 predicted proteins | sample 1582091 | NCBI WGS metagenome assembly OIFN01 (sample SAMN07501064, study PRJEB24779) | human gut metagenome
GCAAAGCACCCTGGTTTATCTTGTAAATACCATGCAAAATCTTCCCCTGGCATTACTTTACGCATTTTAGAAAGCTTGTCTTTACCTAATGTATCAATAACGACACGTTCCGCCAATTCACTGGATGCAGGATCATTAATAGTAGGCGGTACTTTTTTTACATATTCTAATGTAGCAGTTGCTCCATAAGCCTCAGCAGTATGTTCTACTACGCGTCGTATGGATTCAACATAGTACTCTTCTTGGTCTGGGTCAAAGAATCGAATGGTCCCCCCCATTTTAGCTTCACCAGGGATAACATTCCATTCAGATCCAGAGTGAATATTACCAATAGTGAGTACAAGAGAATCTAAGGCACTCACATTACGAGATACTACGGTTTGCAAATTCATAACGATAGCACTAGCTACTACAATGGCATCAATCGCTTGATGTGGCTGTGCACCATGGCCTTGTTTGCCTTTTACATTAATAGTAATCTGACTACTTGCAGCCATACGAGGACCTTCTTCTACAGATATGAGTCCTGCTGGTAAATCAATCCACACATGGCCACCAAAGATAGCATCGATTTTATCATACCAATCACCAAATTTAACGAAATCTGGCGCCCCTGCACCCGTTTCTTCGGCAGGTTGGAATGCTAAATACACATCGCCTTCGATGCGATCTTTCATAGACATTAACATCTTTGCAGCGCCTAACAAAATAGCCATATGACCATCGTGACCACAGGCGTGCATTTTGCCTTCAGTGTCTGATTTATAGTCTACTGTATTATGTTCGTGAACAGGCAATGCATCAATATCAGCGCGCAAAGCAATGGCTTTACCAGGTTTATCACCGTGGATGATACCAATCAAGCCGATGCCACGCTCTGTATCTACATGAACCTCTACGCCCATAGATTCTAATTCTTTAGCTAGTGTCTTAGTTGTTTCAAATTCTTCATTACTCAGCTCTGGATGTTTATGAAAATATCTACGCCACTCTTGAACGTAGTCTTTATATTGTTCTATTAAATCGCGACTATGCATGGTATCGCCTCCTTATAAAATCCCTTAATCAAGGGGAATAACAGGGTAAAAGTAAAAGAAAACGACAGGCAGTGCCATGTCGTTTTCTTTATGTCTTATCGGTTGCGCAATACTGCTTGTACCGCCAAGGATACAACAGCTGTTGCAACTGCCACAGCAGCCGTAATTTTTGCTGTTGTGAAAAGTTCTTCTTTTGTAGGTTTTGCTTTTGTAGCAATATCTAATGTTTTTGCTACAGCAGGAACCAATACTTCGTTACGTAAGGATTCTGTATTCATATTTACTCCTCCAATATAGACTGTTTCTTCTAGGGTAACACGAATGAGAACTAAAGTCTATATATTCATCGATTTATTTCAATAATTACACGGTTACGCAACTATTTTAAATGATATTTATAAAAGTTATCCTTAAAATTATTTTGCCGCTAACTCTTCAATAGCTTCAGCTACAATAGCAATCGCTTTTTCCAATTGGTCTTGAGGAATATTAAGAGCTGGTAAAAGACGTACTTTATTTTTCGCAGACAAGCATACAACGCCCTTTTCAAGACATTTCGCAATGACTGCTTTTGGATCTACTGTAGTTTCAATACCAAGCATAAGGCCCATGCCGCTCACACCTAGAATACCAGGTTTGCCTGCTAAGGTAGTTTTTACATAGTCTCCTTTTGCTTTTACAGAATCTAAGAATTCTGGTGTTAAACGATTAATGATAGTATTGCCTGCTGCCGCACAGATTGGATTGCCACCAAAGGTTGTAGCATGTGCACCAGCATTTAACACATATTGCATCTTTTCATTGAATAATGTAGCCCCCATAGGAAGGCCACCTGCTAAACCTTTTGCAGTAGATACTACATCTGGCTCAATGCCAAATTGTTGGTATGCGTATAGACTACCAGTACGACCATTACCAGTTTGTACTTCATCGATTAACACGAGTTGATCGTGTTCATGAGCATATTTTGTTACTGCTTGTACGAACTCTTTATCCAAAGGCATAACGCCACCTTCACCTTGAATAGGTTCCATCATGATGGCACAAACTGCTGGATTATCAAGTGCTTTTAAGGCCGCATCAATATCATTAGCTGGTGTATGAATAAAGCCTTCTGTAAATGGGAAGAAATGTTGATGGAATACATCTTGACCTGTAGCAGACAATGTAGTAATAGTACGACCATGGAAGCTATTAACCAAGGTGACGATGACATGACGACCTTCACCATATTTGTCATGGCTATATTTACGAGCTGCTTTGATGGCACATTCATTAGACTCTGCACCAGAGTTAGAGAAAAATACCTTCTTCATACCTGTTTTAGCGCACAATTGTTTTGCCAATTCAATTTGTGGCAAAGAATAGTATAAATTTGAAATGTGGTTCAACGCATGAGATTGCTTTGTTACCGCCTCTGTCCATTCATCGTCATCGACACCAAAGGCTGTTACGCCGATACCAGATCCAAGATCGATGTATTCTTTACCATTTACATCCCATAAAAGGGACCCTTTACCCTTTTCAAAACATACGTTAAACCGGCCATACGTATTGGCTATATATTCTTTATCTTGTTGCTCAAAATCGATTGTATTACTCATTACATCCTCCGAACGTACGGTCGCGCCGTCGTCTATCTATGTGAAAGGTAACGATGGTAATATACAATTATCATCATACCTACTATATTACTTTACAAACATGGTGCCAAGACCTTCATCAGTCAATAACTCAATAAGAATAGCATGTGGAATCTCACCATTGATGATAAACACCTTTTGAGCTCCTGACTTGATGGCCTCTAAGCAGCAATCCACTTTTGGGATCATACCGCCAGCAATAATACCCTCTGCTTTTAATTGATCCGCCTCTGCCATAGTAATTTTAGAGATTAGAGAACTAGGATCATGCACATCTCGTAATACACCATCAATATTGGTCATGGCCACCATTGTTTCTGCCTTTAAAGCACCGGCAATTTTTGCGGCTACTGTATCAGCATTAATATTATATGTCTTGCCATCAGCCCCCATACCAATGGAGGAAATGACAGGAATATAGCCTCTACTGATAACATCGTCGATAATACTTGTATCAATAGTATCTATAGAGCCTACGTACCCAAGCTCATCATTTTGCTTATGAACTTGAATCATATTACCATCAACGCCACAAAGGCCAACAGCCTTACCACCAAGGTCTGTTAAATCTGCTACAAGGCCTTTATTAACCTTGCCGGCTAATACCATTTGTACTACATCCATTGTCGCTTCATCAGTGACACGCAAGCCATTTGCAAAACGGGATTCAATTTTCATGGCATCTAGTGTGCTATTGATAGCTGGTCCGCCACCATGAACGAGTACAACTTTTACCCCTACCAATTGAAGTAGCATTAAATCCTTCATAACGGATTTTTTTAATTCTTCATCAATCATAGCATTGCCGCCATATTTAACGACAACGTATTGATCTGTATATTGTTTAATATATGGAACGGCCGCAGTTAAGATATGCGCCCGCATTGCATTTGTTACGTCCTTCATAGTTCCCTCTCTAACCTAGTGCTAGGCCTGTATCCTCAGGCAAACCTAAAGCAATGTTCATACATTGAACAGCAGCACCAGAGGCACCTTTGCCTAAATTATCGAAAATAGCATGAACCATAATGCGTTCATCGTTGCCAGTCACATAGATTTTCATGCTATCTGTGTTGCTCAATTGATTTGCATTTAACATGCCTGTATTACTGTTCTCAGTAAATGGTACGACAGTAATAATCGGGCTACCTTTATAAAAGTTTTCTAATGCCTGTTGCACTGTATCAATGCTTATTGGCTTTTGACATAAACGACTGTGAATGCCTACCGTTACTTCCATGCCAGAATAATAATCGTCAACGATAGGAATAAAAATAGGTGCTTCACTAAGACCACACACATGCTGGACTTCAGGCAAGTGCTTATGTTGTTGACTAAGACCATATTGACGCGGTGCATAGAGGAAATAATCCTTCGGTTCACTTTCATATTGGCCAATCATCTTTTTACCACCACCGCTATAGCCTGTTAAGGATGTGATAGTGAAAGGATACTCTGTTGGTACAAGACCAGCTTTTACAAGAGGTGCAATACAAGCAATCATCCCACTCGCATGACAACCAGGGTTAGCAATATGTTTTTTAGTAGCGATGGCTGTTTTATAATCCGCACCGAGTTCTGGGAAGCCATAAGCCCAATCAGCAGCCGTTCTAAAGGCAGTCGATGTATCAATTACCTTACATGGTAATTCACCGATAGCAGCCATGATTTCTTTAGATGCCACATCAGGCAAGCAGAGAAATACAATATCTGCCTCTTTAGCTACCTCTTTAATAGCCTCTACATTTTTACGATCCTCATCAGCTGTAGCTAATAGCTCTATATCTTTTCTATCGGATAACCGTTCATGAATTCTTAAACCTGTTGTGCCTTCATGACCGACAATAAATACTTTATAGGGTGTCATAGTAAACCTCAATTCTCACCTATTGGTGACTCACACCTATTTATACAACTCTCAGTTATTACTTTCATCGATTATAAATAGGAAACAAACTATACGATTCATCACCTTCTAGGGAGATGAAATTATTTCAAAGGATAGTCACTAAATGTAGCAACCATAACAGCTTTGATAGTATGGAGACGATTTTCTGCTTCTTGGAAGGCTAAGGAGTTTGGACCTTCAAATACCTCTTCCGTTACCTCAATACCATTCATGCCGAACCGTTCAAAGATATCTTTACCAACTTGCGTTTCCGTATTGTGGAATGCTGGCAAGCAGTGACAGAATTTGGTATTTGGATTACCAGTTAATGCCATCATTTCAGCGTTAACTTGGAATGGTTTAAACGTATTGATACGTTCTTCCCACATATCGTATGTATCACCCATAGTTACCCATACACCTGTATAGATTACATCTAAGCCTTTAACACCTTCCGCTACGTTATCTGTACATGTAATGGTAGCACCTGTTTCTTTTGCAACTTTCAAACATTCTTCATAGAATGGCCCTGCAGGCCAGTATTGTTTAGGCCCGATAAGTCTGAAGTCCATTCCCATTTTAGCGGCGCCACTCATTAAGGCATTACACATATTAGATTGACCATGACCCACATAAGCATAGGAGATTTCATTCAATGGTTTATCAATATTTTCTTGAAGTGTCAAAAAATTCGCTAATGTTTGTGTTGGGTGGTCCATATCGGTAAGGCCATTCCAAACAGGTACGCCAGAATAATCAGCTAATGTATCTACATCGGCTTGATCAAAGCCTCTAAACTCGATGGCATCATACATAGATCCTAGAACACGAGCTGTATCTTTTAAGGATTCTTTTTTATTCATTTGGGAACCTGTAGGGCCAAGATATGTTGTATGAGCACCTTGGTCCGCAGCACCTACTTCAAAGGCACAACGTGTCCGTGTAGAGTCTTTTTCAAAAATTAATGCAAAGTTTTTACCTACTAATGTTTTGATTTCTTTCCCTGCTTTTTTATCGGCCTTTAATTTTGCAGCCAAGTCCAAGAAGTATTTAATTTCTTCTGGTGTGTATTGAAGCATTGTTTTAAATGATGTATGTTGTAAACTCTTCATGATAACCTCTTATTTCAAACTACTTATTTAACTACTTTTCTTGTAAAAATTCGGCGGCAATAGCAGCCATCATTGTTATACCAGGTTCTAGGATGTTTTCATCAATGGTGAAAGCCTCATTATGCAAGGCCGGATTACCTTCAAATCCAGTACCTAACCAAAGGAAAGCACCTTTTATTTTATGAAGATACGCGGAGAAATCTTCTGCAGCCATAGACGGGAATTCAGGATGTACCACAGCTTCTTTACCAAGATATTTCTCTACAATAGATGTAGCATAATCGATGGCGTCTGGATTGTTGATAGTAGCACCATGACCACGTTTATAATCTAAGGTACTCTCTGTTTTTAATGACATATCGAGAGCTTGTAAACTTTCACCAAGACGTCGTTCTATATAATCCCGTTTTGCTGGTTCATAGGTACGGCATGTTCCTTCAAGGTATACATCGCCACAGCCTATATTGTATCTGTCGCCCCCCTTGATAACACCGATGGTACATACTAGATTTTCCATTGGATTTGTTTCACGAGCCACAATAGATTCTACGTTTACAATCCAGTTTGCGGCTGCTACGATGGCATCTACCCCATTATGAGGCTCCGCTCCATGAGTTGATTTCCCTTTAATATGCACGAAGAAGTGATCCGATGCAGCCATCAAATTACCTTTTTTTAAACCTACCGTACCAACTGGTAATTGTGGCCATACATGAAGGCCATATATTTCATCTACATCATCAAGAATGCCGCTATCTACAATACCTTGTGCACCTGGGAATAATGCTTCCTCTTCGGAAGGCTGGAATACGAGCTTTACGGTGCCATGCAATTGGTCTTTAATAGACTGTAAAATGGCTGCGGCCCCAAGCAAAATTGCAATGTGGCTATCATGACCACAAGCATGCATAACGCCGTCATTTTCTGATGCAAATGGCAATCCAGTAGTTTCATGTATAGGTAAGGCATCTATATCAGCACGTAATGCAATAACTGGTCCAGGTTGAGCTCCTTCGATTTTACCGATAACGGCATAATCAGAAACATCATTTACAAAAGGAATGCCTAATTCACCAAGAACCTTTTGAATAAATAAGGATGTATTTTTTTCTTCACCAGATAATTCTGGATGACTATGAATATGTCTACGCCATGCTACAACTTGTTCTTTATATTGTGCGGCATATTTCTTGATCAAATCTTGTAATGTATTCATTACTCTATCTCCTTTATACACTGTATGTATATTTTATACATTATTAGCGTATTTTTATAACCTATGTACGTATTATAATACTATCACTCGTTTTATTCAAGTTTTATACAAATTTTCTGTATTTTTATTTGTTATATCATGAATTAATTTTTATCATAGTCCTTAAAACTGTAATTTACATGAACTTAATTTAGCATATAAAATATCTAATAAATATATAATTATCATTTATATGTTTACCTATTTAATCTATAAATGAGAGAAAACTATTTGTATAAACACACAAAAAAGACACCTTTCAAAGAAGGTGTCTTTTGCTTATATATTCTTATAATCTTGTACTTCTATTTCTCTATAACCGACTCATCTAGCTGTGTACCGTCTGGTAAGAAAGCTTTTACTATCAATTTATTCGGTGTAACAGTCATCGCCATATAGTTATTCTTATCTCGATCTGGTGCCACATATACATCTAAAGGATGTTCTTTCCACTTAGGGCGACGAGTATCTCCGGCAATACCAGTCAGAATATATAATGGTCCCGAAGCATCTCTATCAAAGTTACGTACATGCCCTCTATTACGATAAGAATGTAAATGAGCTGACAACACTAAATCTACATTAAACTCATCAAAGATAGGCATAAACAATACGCCCTCTTCGTTGAATCCTACATCACGACTTGCGCCAGGGCGGTCAATGGCATATTGGAATGGATCCCGATGCATGAGAACTACGGTCCACTTTTTAGTATTTGCTGCCAAATCTTGGCGTAGCCACTGAACCTGTACATCGTATAAATCAGGATGATGCGTATCATGATTATCTTCATGATTGCTTTCATAAAGTTGCGTATCTAATACAACGTAATGAACATCACCGAAGTCATAGGAATAATAACGACGATTAAAAATTTCATTTCCATTAGGCGGTACTGCGAAGTAATTCAAATACGCATAAGGCTCACGCATTTTCCAATCTAATGTATACATCTCATGGTTGCCTAAGGTCGTTGCTAACGGCACATTAGTACTCAACGGTCTAATAGAATTTAACCAGGTGCGCCATTGATAGTCTTGTTCCCCATTATCTACAAGGTCACCCATACTAATATACAGGGCTGTCCTTGGATTGCGATGTGCTGAGTCCTTTACAATCTCTTCCCATTGAGAATAATCCCCCGACTGAGAGTCTGGATATATGAGCACATCATAGACACTAGCACCAGCCGTTTCCAGGGAGTACCAATCACTACGGCGATCACTGCCATACCCAACGCGATATTCATATTTAGTATTAGGTGTTAACCCTGTCAAAGTGCCCTCATGAATATAGGTGGTACTGCCGTCATCAGTAAAAACTTTATCCGTTGCCCCTATCGATTGAGTATTTTCAGAACCTGTAAGACGATACTCTATTACCGCATCAGCTTCGTTGCTATCTGATTGCCACATAATAGTACGGCTTGTGCTATTATCTTGAGCTACAATTTGTCGAATGTAACGGCCTTCAGAATTAAGGAGCGGTTTTATCTCTTGACCACTCACCACAGCCGCTGTTCTAGCTATACGACTCTGTATAGCATCTTTATATACATAGCCAACTATGACTAATACAACCAATGCTGCAATAGCTATAATTGTTTTTAATAATTTACTTTTATTCATATAGTTCCTTTATGTAAATATGTATTAAGTACTAATATGAACACATTATAAAACTTACACTTAACTTTAAGTCAAATAAGATTTTTCTACACTTCTTCAACATCTACTTTTCTATATCTAGCAGAAACACAACCCAACATGTTTAATTGCGGTATATTCCACTCATTAGGTAAATAGATGTTACAAGTGATCTCATCGCCTATTGAATTATTAGCTATAAATTGATAGCGCCCTAATTCTTCATTGCTATATACTCTTTCAACCTGATTTAAAGTAGTAGCACCCCAAAATCGACTAAATTCTGACCAAATAATTTCCGTATCAACTTGAGATAATTCAACCTGTAGTCTATATGTTATGCCAACTTTGCATCGTTTTTTTAAGCCCTTTTCGTCAGCACTACAAACCTTAGTGGAGCCTTTATCAAAAGACCATTCTAGGTCATCTAACGATTTAATTTGAGTAGAAATAAGATTTTTAAAATTTGAAAAGTCCTCAAGAAAATGTTTACACGCTACCTCGAATGTATCTAGTCTATCTATATTGCTCAATTCACAATACCTCTATCAAAAGATTTATCTATTATTTTTCATAATATTGTTTCATTTGTGTATAGCCATTAACGATGACTTCAATTTCACCGGTTCTAGGATGGAAGATAAGACCGTGAATAGGTACGTCTTTCGGAATCAAAGGATTCATACGCAATTCGTCTACTGTGTCTTCTACATTTTCAGCAGGGTGTGTAAATCCATCTGCCCAGCGTTCCATTTCTTTACGGACCATATGAATCGCTTCTGGTGCAATACCACGAGCCAACATTTTTTCTGTTAAATCTTTTGCCGTAGTTTTTGCCATACCACATTCGTGATGACCAATAATAAAGATTTCGTTAACGCCTAGCTCATAAATACAAACAAGTAAACTACGTACAACACCATCAAATGGACCTGTAATACAATTCCCTGCAGTCTTTACGATTTTCGCTTCACCTCGGACAATATCCATGGAATCTTCTAAGAAGTTAACAAGACGTGTATCCATGCATGTAACGATTGCCATTTCACGACTAGGCATCTTACTACATTTAGTATCTGTTTCTACATAACCTGTATTTTGATCTTCTACATATTCTCTATTATGGGCTAAAATATCATCTAATAAACTCATAGTACCTCCTATATAAAAAGACCTTGGCATACAACCAAGGTCTCTATATCAATAATGGTCGATATAAATATTATATCATATTCAGTTGTATCCATTCTAAATCACTACCAGTCTTAGATCATTATTCTCCAAAAATAGATTTAGAATAATTAGAGTTAAAACTTATCTATCAGGTGTAGATAGTGATTCAATAGCTACGCTACCACCGCGTACAACTTCAATACGATTAACGAACATATCTTTAAATAGAGCAATCATGTCGTTATTTTTGGATACTGTTTTTACACATTGTACGAGAACAGATTTGCGGTTATAATCCACAACTAATAAATCAAAGGTTTGAGCAATGCGGAAGATTTCTTGTTTATCTGCTTCTTTGCAGCTGTTCACCTTAATAAACAATAGCTCTTTCTTTGTAATCCGCATATCCGTAAAGTCGATAACCTTAATCACCTCTACACTGCGATTTAATTGTTTAATGATTTGTTCGTACGTCAAATCATCGCATGTGAGCTCAATGGTCATACGAGACATGGTAGGATCTTCAGTTTCCCCTACTGTCAATGTATCAAGGTTATAGTTTTTACCTGCGAAGAGGCCAGAAATTTTAGCCAATACGCCGATTTGGTTTTCTACATACGCTGAAATACAGCGTTTTTCCATATGTAATTCCATAGCCCCTCCTATTTTTTATCCTTTAATAACATATCGCTTAAAGATTTGCCAGCTGGTACCATTGGCAATACATTGAGCTCCGTTGGAATGATGAACTCAAGTAATGTAGGACCATCTTTGAAAGTATCTGCCAATTGGAACCCTTTTTCGATATCCTCTACCTTCGTGATACGCATAGCTTTAGCACCATAAGCTTCTGCCAATTGTACAAAGTTTGGAACGTATTCAAACTCATCATTATCGATCATATCACGTGTCACAATAGAGCTTTCATCCATCAATAAATTAGTACAAGCATATCGTTTATCGTAGAACAATTGTTGCCATTGGCGTACATTACCAAGGAAGCCATTATTCAAAATGATGAGCGTTACTGGCAAACGATAATGCATAGCTGTGGCAAATTCTTGGATATTCATTTGTACGCCACCATCACCACAGATAGCAAACACTCGTTTATCAGGGTTGCCAATTTGAGCCCCTAACGCTGCTGGAAACCCATAGCCCATCGTACCAAGGCCACCAGATGTCAACATTTGGTGTTGTCCTTTAATTTCAAGGAACTGAGTAGTCCACAATTGATTTTGTCCTACATCGGTAGCAACAATAGGTCGTGCATAGTGGTTATTAATATAATCAATAATAATTTGAGGTGTTAAGCCCTCTTCACCAGCTTGTGTAACAGGGCGCTCAGCCTTAAGTTGTTGTAATTGCAAAGGCCATTCACCAAGATCATGAGGTTCAATATATTCCAATAATTTTTCAATAGCTAATTTAGCATCTGCTACGATTGGAATATCTACCTTAATATTTTTAGAAATAGATGCGGCATCCACATCAATATGGATAATCTTACAATTTTGTGCAAAGGTACTTAATTTGCCTGTAATACGATCATTAAAGCGTGTACCAATAGAAATCATTACATCACAATCAGTGAGTGCCACATTCGGTGCATAGCCACCATGAATACCAATATTGCCGAGATATAAAGGATGTCGACTATCGATAGCACCTTTACCCATCAATGTAGTTACAGCAGGAATGCCTGTTTTTTCTACTAGCTTCATCATGAGATCGTTAGCACCACTAATGCTAACGCCACCGCCTAATAAGAATAGTGGTCTTTTAGCCTTGCTGATAATAGAGCATGCTTTTTTTACTTGTCCTACGTGAACTGTTGTATTTGGTTTATAGCCACGAATATTAACCTCTGTAGGATACTCATCAGAACCCATAGCCTTTTGAATGTTTTTAGGAACATCCACCACTACAGGACCAGGACGACCAGTACGGGCAATATAAAAGGCTTCTTTCAAAATACGCCCTAGCTCTTTACGATCACGAACGGTAACAGCATATTTACAGATATTACGCACAATACCAACCGTATCCACCTCTTGGAATGCGTCATTGCCCATGAGTCCCAAGTCTACTTGACCTGTAATACAAACAAGGGGCACACTATCAGCGTATGCTGTAGCAATACCTGTCACAAGGTTTGTCGCACCTGGTCCAGAGGTTACCATGCACACCCCTACTTTACCTGTACTGCGAGCATAACCATCTGATGCATGAGCCAATGCTTGCTCATGACGTGGCAAAATTACTTTTACCTTATCTTGTTTATATAATTCATCCATGATATCAATGGTTGCTGCCCCAGGATAGTTGAATAGTATATCTACCTGCTCCTCTTGAAGGGCCTTCACCACATATGCTGCGCCTGAAATCATAGGTGCCTCCTTAACTATGTAAAAAATGCATATCGCATTCTCAATATTCTCATTCGATATATCTAAAAAATTGAATATCTTATATAGATGTGTTATACTCAGTAGTGTACCACATGTTGTGGTACATGAGTATGTAATAAATCTCAAATTATAGAAATATATATTAATTTTGTCTGGAAAGGACTGTAAAACCATGAAAGAAATCTTAGGTTTCCACTTAAACGGTTGCCCTTATTGTGCAAATGCATTCCGTGCTATCGATGAACTTATTGCAGAAAACCCTGCATATGCAGACATTCATATCAACTGGGTTGAAGATCAAGACGCTCATGAGCTCTTCAAAACTCATCCTTATGAGTACTATCCAAACTTATGGTTCGATCTCGACAAACAATATGAGGCTCAACCTGGTGAAAGCTATGACCAAACAAAAGCTTTAATCAAAGCTGTATTGGACAAAGCAATCGCATAAGATTATTACATGAAAACGTGATAAAACCATTAAAAAGAGGCTAGCATGGCTAGCCTCTTTTTTTGTCTTTCCATTCAAGATACATATGTCTAATGACTTGGATCGGCGATACCAGTAACATCCTTGGTCCACCATAACGCATAATTTCACGGATTTTTTCACGATAATTAGGTGCATAGCAATGGGTTTTACATACACTACAGAATGTTTTACTTTCCATATGAGGACATGCGTCAATGCGATGCTCCGCATATTCCCAAACCTGCTCGCAAGCCTCACATAGCTGCCCCTTAGGAGTATGATGCTTATTATGACAATAGATGCCAATAATTTGGTACATAGTTTTTAGTTCTAACTTACGTTTTTCATCAACTGTCATACTACTCTCCTATTTCACAGACCATGATACCCAAGCCACTTTATCAACCGTTTTATTATGGATTTCTCCATTAATGGCTAATGGTTCAATGAGATTTCTAATTTCTACTTTCATATCTTCAATATCGCCCCATGTATTATTATGAAGTCGCATAGCAAAGTAATTAACCGCTTTATCAAGGCTCATAACCTCTGTTTCAGGAACTGTCTTATAGATTACTTTTACATTATGCCCTATTTCATGGATAACATCTAAACATGCTTTCATCTTACCATCCCAAGGGAATGAATCGCGACCAAAGAAATGTTCAGATAACATATCTACCGTTTCATCACTGCGTTCACTAAAAGCGATCCACAAGCATTTGTCCTTACTTGATTTATGCATGGCGCGAATGTTTTCTACATCAAACATGATAGGGCAAAAAATACTATATGTTAAATCAAAGGTTTTATCCCATTTTAGTTCACGGCGAGTTTCATCAGACCACGGTGCAATATACAAGCTAAGATCTAAACCTTCTGCCTCTGCTAATTGTTTAGCACCACGAATCATACCATCAGATAAATCTATACCGGTTGCCTTATGGCCTTCACGAGCTAATCCTAACGCATAGTCACATACACCACAGCCAATATCAAGGGTACAACCGCCTTTAGGGGGCAAAAGATTTTCATCCTTCAAGAAGGATAAAAACTCTGTAACCTGCGCCTTACGATCGTCCCGATTGTGCATTTCTACAAAGTAATTAGATCGATTATTCCATGCATCTTGCTCATCGCGCCACACATCGTTGACTGTAAGCTCTTGTATTCTATTTGTCATTCTATCTCCTCTGTATCACTACATCAAAACTATGCATTGATACAATTTAGTACTTTATTAATCTTAATTAGATAATCTATATGTTATTCATCACGTCCTATATGCCTAGTGTTCCACCTAGGATGTTCAGATTTTCACAAGGACATTTTTATTGTACATCATTCTCAAAACAAAATGTGTTACTCAAATCACATTTACACGTTATCTTGATATTATTAAATATATATTTTTACATAAATGCTATATTAGACGGTATTTTCAAAAACAAAAAACTCCACTCAACGAGTGGAGTCTTTTATCTCTCATTTTACAAATAGATTTATATACTATCTACTCATATACATCAATTGAATATATGATTACTTCTCTTCTTGTTTCTCTACTGAAGCAGACGCCTCTTCAATTTTAGGAGCTTCTGTTTCAGTTTTCTCTTCAGTCTTTACACTCTCATTATTAGAAGAAGATTCACGCTCTTGTTTAAGATGTTCTTCTCTCTTCGCTTGTGCTTCTTGCTCGCGTTTTTCAAAGGATTCTCTAATTTTATCTGTTGTATCCTTCAACTTGTCTGTGCCCTTTATAGCAAGATCTTTAATTGCTTCTGGATCAGCACCACTAAATTCAGCTAAAGCCTCTTCATTATTTGGATCAAAGAATGGGGCCTGTTTAAATCCCAATAAGGATGCTACAAATACCATTGGAATTTGAGCAATCTCACTATTATACTCTTTTACTTGGAAGTTATAAGTCTCACGTTTATTAGAAATGAACGTTTCATTTTCACTAATCGCTTCTAAGAATTTACTATATTGAGTATTGGCTTTTAACTCTGGAAATTGATTAGCTAAAGCTGTAATATTTTGAACTGCTTTTGCTGTTTCACGAGCCATATCTACAAAGTTATCAGACACTTTTAATTGAATTAATTTTTCATAATCATCATACTCATTTACAAGACCTGTAAACTGATTAACAATAGCTACTTTTTTCTCGTAAGCAACGATAATATTGGCACGTGCCTCTTTAATCTCTACAGTCAATTTTTGTAGTAAATTGTATTGCTTAACAAAAAAGAAAATTAAGAATATAATTATAAAAAATATAAGCGTAGAAAACATAGAACTCTCTCCATTTCGATTACAAATAACCATGCAATTTTGAGAATATTATACATATGTAAGATATAACCAATATGAAATTTCATTCATGAAAAGATATGAATTTATCAATCTCCAATCATTACTCGATATACTGGCAATCCATCTACCATTTCTACATATTCTAATCCTTCAAAAGAATCCATTCCTTCTACTATTTTATTGGCAAGTTGGTTATGAATTTTCCTTAATAGTTCTACATTAGTAAAATATTTTCTATTATCTGCGCTTAACTCGACTTTAATATCAGTTTGAAATACACCATCAATGCGATTCTCTTCATCTAAATCAGTTATATCAACAATATGCTCATTACTTCGTAGCTGTTCAGATCCAATAATGAAAGCTTCATAGACGATACATACCTTACGAGTATTAACAGCAATGCCATAGGGATTTCCTTTACACCCTTACTCCATTTAGTAGTTCGTGCATGTATTTCCATTCGTTTCTCTCCTATTACTAGAGTTAATATAGCTGTTTCATATATTATTTATATTTATTATAATAAAGAAAAGGAGGCTTTGAAAGTATGGGAAAATATATGATAATCCTTATGTTTCTATTGATCGCTATTGCTGTAGTTTTTGCTACTTATAACTTATCTATAATTAGATCTATGCCTCCTGAAGATCGTTATAAACTTCTTTACTTTAAGGATGATCAAGTCTCTATAGGCATTGGCTTAGTCAGAAGAACATTTAAATTAAGCGATATTCGTGAGGTACGTTTTTCTAAAGGAAAACAATTCCGTAGTATGGGCAGCTGGGCCGGCAGAATGCAAATTTGCAAACTAAATGGTAAAACAAGTCGTTGGATAGAATTTGATGGTACTGTCTATTACAAAAAGATGGTATATATAACTAATGAAGAAATCATTGATAAATCAATAGAATTACTCATGAATGAATTTAGATCTAGAGGAATTCAGTGTA
>OIFN01000382.1_pt1 | contig 15499 bp, 10 predicted proteins | sample 1582091 | NCBI WGS metagenome assembly OIFN01 (sample SAMN07501064, study PRJEB24779) | human gut metagenome
GTAACAACACCACTAACAATTCCGCAGTCATTGTCTAAAACAGCAATGGAATTGATGGATTCCATATATGCAAAAAATTCAAATATTACGGAAGATCGTCTTACTATGATGAAAACATTATTTACTGAACGGTTAGATATGCTAAATGCATATCTAACGAAATTAAAGTAATAAAATATTTAACAGAATAAATTCAATATCAGAATAAAAGTAGCATTACTAACGTATAGACACAGATGGCATTTGCCAATTGTCTATATTACGTATAGTAATGCTACTTTTTTCATGTAACACTTTTCATAAACAGACAACGAGTAAATCCCCCCAAATATATAATGGGTTTCGAAACTTATATTTCGGGAGATAGTTTAATTTAACATATTTTAATCAACAAAAACACAGAAAGAAATTCAGTTTCCATCCCCATTAGGGGATTATTTAATTTAACAGAAAGCGAGGATAAATAATAATGGCAACTACAACAGGAATCGAGTTTCCGTCCCCATCAGGGTACTATTTAATTTAACCAGCACGGAATGCGCTAAACGCTATTATCGATCGTTCGGCTTCAGGGTTTCCGTCCCCATCAGGGGATTATTTAATTTAACACATTCACCCTAGCTACGATGTATATGTAGATGATTGTAAGGCGTTTCCGTCCCCGTCAGGGGATTATTTAATTTAACTAGAGAAGAACAATTACAAGATATTAAAGAAATTTTATTAGAGTTTCCGTCCCCATCAGGGGATTATTTAATTTAGCAAACAAACTATAAAAAAGATGAAAGCATTATGCAATTCTTTGAAGTTTCCGTCCCCATCAGGGGATTATTTAATTTAACTTCTTATTCGACCAGTGTTCGATTCAACAAAAGACCTGGGGCAAGTTTCCGTCCCCATCAGGGGATTATTTAATTTAACTGTTACTCAGTATAATCGACAACTTCAAAACGTGAGCGCAGGGCGGTTTCCGTCCCCATCTGGGGATTATTTAATTTAACAAGATAAAAGGAAGAGTTGATGTAGATAAGCTAAAAGCATTAATAAGTTTCCGTCCCCATCTGGGGATTATTTAATTTAACAAACCAATATCCAACGTTCTTTAGTTGATGCCTCAACATTGTGTTTCCGTCCCCATCTGGGGATTATTTAATTTAACGCACAAGAGAACGATGGGGAAATATCAAAAGATGACGCAGTAGTTTCCGTCCCCATCTGGGGATTATTTAATTTAACTAGGTGCTAACAACAAGGACATTAAAGGTGATCAATCAACTGTGTTTCCGTCCCCATCTGGGGATTATTTAATTTAACAATCACGCAGTATGAACGCTAATGCTTATTGCTGGGTTTTATGGTTTCCGTCCCCATCTGGGGATTATTTAATTTAACATTCAAGGAGGAATTACCCTATGGATATTCAAACAGTCCAAGCGTTTCCGTCCCCATCTGGGGATTATTTAATTTAACAAGTGCTACAGTCGAAATTCGTTTGTTTAACACAACGTATCGACGTTTCCGTCCCCATCTGGGGATTATTTAATTTAACTGTGAATTATTAGAGTATTCACCTAGAGAAAGATATACAGATTACGTTTCCGTCCCCATCTGGGGATTATTTAATTTAACTTGAAAGGGGATAAACTATGGATATTTTGGAACAAATAAAGGAGTTTCCGTCCCCATCTGGGGATTATTTAATTTAACATGTCGTATGTATTCCACGTGTTCAAACGTGGCAAGGTACACGCGTTTCCGTCCCCATCTGGGGATTATTTAATTTAACTTAAAGAGCAACAACACGACTATGAACGTAAATTTAAGGCTTATGTTTCCGTCCCCATCTGGGGATTATTTAATTTAACCTCACAGAGAGGAGAAAATTTACCCAATTTCGATGCTTATTGAGGTTTCCGTCCCCATCTGGGGATTATTTAATTTAACACGTTTGCGGTAAATTGCTTTTCAGCACCTAAACTCATACCGAGTTTCCGTCCCCATCTGGGGATTATTTAATTTAACAAAATTGAGTTTGACGGCGGTTTGAATTATGTGGCGGTACGGTTTCCGTCCCCATCTGGGGATTATTTAATTTAACAAGACATCAAACCAATCGCGCAACGTGCTTTTCGTGGTGAGGGCGTTTCCGTCCCCATCTGGGGATTATTTAATTTAACCTAATGAAATTCTTGAAAAAGAAAAAGCTACAAAGAAGAAAGCTGTTTCCGTCCCCATCTGGGGATTATTTAATTTAACAAAATATTTATATCAATTTCTTGAACAGAATAATTTTTCTGTAGGTTTCCGTCCCCATCTGGGGATTATTTAATTTAACATTTATAAAAATGTTCGAGGAATGGAACACGGAACAAAGAAATAGTTTCCGTCCCCATCTGGGGATTATTTAATTTAACAATTTTACAAATCTCTCAATCATGATAAATTAGCAGATTGCGTAGTTTCCGTCCCCATCTGGGGATTATTTAATTTAACACGGCGGTAGAAAAGGAGCTTTAAAATGGCTAAAACTGTTACGTTTCCGTCCCCATCTGGGGATTATTTAATTTAACTAAAACAGTTGAATTATACAATAGAAATAGTGATTATTATTGGTTTCCGTCCCCATCTGGGGATTATTTAATTTAACATGGCGACATCTAGGGAGGGAATACATTGACGATTATATTATTAGGTTTCCGTCCCCATCTGGGGATTATTTAATTTAACAAAAGAATTGCAGAAAAAGGAACGAAAAAACAAAAATTAAATCGTTTCCGTCCCCATCTGGGGATTATTTAATTTAACGAGTTGAAAACGAAAGGATAATAGAAAATGAAAAATTATATTAGTTTCCGTCCCCATCTGGGGATTATTTAATTTAACAGGATATAGGAAATGAACATATATGCAGAATTCAACAGAAGTGCTAGTTTCCGTCCCCATCTGGGGATTATTTAATTTAACTTATTCTGGCAGAAATTTAACTAGAGTATATCCATTTCAAGATAAGTTTCCGTCCCCATCTGGGGATTATTTAATTTAACGTGAAGTATTTAAAGTTCCTACCATCAATCTTACCGCCATATAGTTTCCGTCCCCATCTGGGGATTATTTAATTTAACAAATTATACGCTGATAGAGTATATCTATCTACGCCTGAAATTGAGTTTCCGTCCCCATCTGGGGATTATTTAATTTAACGATATGAAAGCATTGTTAAAAAAGAACGAAGAAGCAGAAAAACGTTTCCGTCCCCATCTGGGGATTATTTAATTTAACTCAATTATCTTATGCAAGCTATTGTTATCAACTTTTGAAATTGTGTTTCCGTCCCCATCTGGGGATTATTTAATTTAACAAACGCTATCAATCATATTTATAACCGCAACGGCGGTAGAAAAGTTTCCGTCCCCATCTGGGGATTATTTAATTTAACTTTCAATATGAGGTAGATATTACGGATTATATTGTTAAAGAGTTTCCGTCCCCATCTGGGGATTATTTAATTTAACCGCTAAGGGTAGTAATTTTATTGTACCATTAGCGAACACTAAGTTTCCGTCCCCATCTGGGGATTATTTAATTTAACGTATATGCGAGTCTTTAGACTATCTCTTTTTTACAAAATAGTGTTTCCGTCCCCATCTGGGGATTATTTAATTTAACCAAAACACTCAAGTTATCGACATCAAAACTGCACTAGCTAACGGTTTCCGTCCCCATCTGGGGATTATTTAATTTAACTTAAAAGCTAATTTAGAACAAATGCAACAACAAAATGCAATGTGTTTCCGTCCCCATCTGGGGATTATTTAATTTAACCATATGAAATCTATGTTCGTGATTTTTATAACGAATTTGATTATGTTTCCGTCCCCATCTGGGGATTATTTAATTTAACCCTGTATCTGAAACAATAGATATTACCTAGTTCAAAATCACTATTAACGGCGGAGATCATAAATGAGCCTAAAACAGCACTTTAGCGTGCTAAAATAACACCTATAAATCGCGCCACTATCACAACGGCAGAGATTGTATTTCACAAGGTTATAATCTAGATATATTATAGCATAAAAAAACAAAAAAAATACAATAGTAGAATCACCAATGCCAGTACATTAGATATATGCAGCTAATCAAACAAAGATAATTCTACTATTGGTTATTAAATAATATTTCTAATCAATGCATTACAATATGATACAATCTTGCTCTTTTCGTTCGCCAATTCCCCATGTATAAATATTAATAATATCATCAAGTATATATACTCGTAGAGAATCCTCTACTGGATTAATAATTCGACTTGCCCGACGCATCATTACATCGTATTGTTTTCTATTGAGCAATGCCTCAAATGCAGATTTCTGAACACGTACGCCATATCGTTCTAAACATTTTACAAGATGATTACGTGTTTTATTATCAACTACATCATAGATAACTAATACTATAAATTTTTTCATATCAGTGAATCTCCAAAGGTGTATACAAATCTACGTCTTCGTGCATAATGGCACTAGCAAATTGCTTACACTGCTTATAGATTGATTCCCTATAACTTTTACGATCCTCAATATATTGATTTTCAGAACGAATTTTCTTATTATACGCGATCAAAAGTCCTTTTCTACCTTCTGGAGTCATATAACAACCTTTATCTGAGTTATCAAAATCAGATAGGTCCACCATGTTACGACTCACCATAGAAAGAACTAAAGAATCTATAATAGGAGCTCTCCACTCCTCGATCAAATCTGATGCAAGTGCAGGGTGCCCCTTGCCAAGGCTATGCATAACACCAACAAAAGGATGTAAGCCCGCATTAATTAAACCTGCTAGAATTTCATTAAATAGCATGCTGTATCCTAAGCCTAGCATGGCGTTAAATTCATCTCGCGGAGGTTGTTTAGATCGTTTAGAAAAGGAAAATGAAGGAGGCACTATTTTACCTAATGCCTCGAAATAGAGACGGCTAATAATACCTTCATATCCCATAAGTTCAGAAATACGAACACATTCACCAATATGACTACGGACAGATTTTATATTATCAATCTGCGTATCTATACTTATATCTTCATCTAAATTTCGTGCATAACGACGCAATATCGTCAACTGATTTCGCACCTTTGCACGAATAATTTTACGAGACATAGCTAATCTAAATTCATGATTGTCTAACAAATCAAATTGTTTCTTATGTTTATTAATATCAATGGTATTCGTATTAATGATAGTACCAAAATATTTACCATACCCAGATAACCAAGTAATAGGTATCCCCCGTTCAATAAAGTCTGTAACAAGAGAACTTGTTATAGATACTGTATCAAAAACAGTAATATCTTCAATACGTTCTAATGGTACTTCAAATAAAACTTCATTATTACGCCCTACTACAACATGACCACCGTTACGTTTTATAAACGAACCAGCTTCTGTAACATATAAGGATGACATATAGTCGCCTCCTTTACGCCATTATATCTATTGTATCTGTTCTAACACATATTGATTAATAACATCATAAATTAGTTTATTGTGTTTTTTCTGTTCAGTAATAAAAAAGAATATATCCTTTATTTGATGCAAAAAAGATTGTAAAGATTTTATTTCTACCGCACTACATATATCTTGTTCTGTAAATACTACAATCTCATGAGCCATTTTATTACGAATTTTTTGCTCAATACTACGAATCTCTTTTAACTGTTCCAATAAAGAGTTATCAACTGTATCCAAATCTTCTAACATATGTAACATATGATACAAAGATAATTGAATCTCTTGCATTTGAGGTGTCTTAGTATTAGCTCTCCATGATTTATATAACTCAGGATATTGATCTTCAAAGGCTAGCATATCTAACCGTGTCCCCATGGGCGTTTTTCTCTCAACTTGTCGCCAATTTACACGAAGTGCCTTATAAAAGTAATAACGCATAAGATCATACATAAAAGGAGTAATTTTTAAAATAAAATCCTCAATTTGACCTTGTTTCAATCGTACTTCCATAAGCATTAAAAACTCATATAATTTACGTGGTTCCCTATCAGTAAATATAGAAGCTAATGATATAGAACCTACCTTGCGAACTTTTTGTAAAGCTCCCTCATAATCTAGACCTAGTCGTAACTGAGCATGTTCTAATAATGGTAATACATCATTAACGACACCTGCTTCAAAGGTTCTTTTATAGCTATGATAAGAGCTTATGGCTTCTTTATATTTATAGCTAGTAATGAGCGTATAAAGAGATTGTTTGATATTATTCCGCTTAATATACCCCATTTGAGGCTCATGGCATCGGTTCTCACTATCCTCTTGATCGTCAAAATTATTTTCAATAACGACTTCAATATCTTCGTCATCATTAACTGCGGGTTCAGAGCGATTAGAACCACGTTGAGGGCTATCAACCTGAATACCTCGCACCGCATCATGCTCTACACTCAGATAAGACATGATTAGCTTCATTTGAGGTGTGCCAGAACTTAAATTAAGTAAGATTTCTGCATCAGGATATTTTGAAATCGTCTCATAGAAATGGTCAACAAATGATTGCAATGTATCAATGCGATGCACCTCTTCAAGTCCTGTATATACAAACCTAATATCTAAATCAGCTTTCACATGTTTTAAAGCCTTAGAAAATCGATTATTAGATTTTTCTTTTTTCTCCATATCCTTACTCAATACAAGGATTGCCACATCAGGGTTATAATGTCTTACAATATGGAGCATTGCACCATCATAACATCCACGAATAGGATCCGTATCTCCCACAGGAGTATAAAGAATTCTCATTGTACTACCTCGCTTTGTATGCCCCCCATACCTAATGCAGTTTTTATTCCTAATCCCGTGAATTGGCTATAGTAGGTTAATAGAGCTAAGATGCGTTGCATCACCAAATTCCGTTTAAATTGCATAACAATCTGCCCTCTAAACCCTCGAATTTTAACGCCCTCTAACCCATACATACCCATACGCAAATTATAATCACGAATAAAAGCCGCCGATTCAAGTGCTGCTAATAAATCACCTGAATCCATCATTTCAAACGTTGTAAATTGATTCCATTGACGTAACAAATAACGATAAATTCGGAACGCTTCAGGGAAAATTGCATACTGTTGGTCTACCTTAAAGCTTGTTGTAGTCACGCACCTCAATTTAGCTTGTGCATACTCTGCTTCCCCACTCCAGAACTTAGCCATTAGTGCTTCATAGGAGGTTTCTTCTAAGATAGTTCTATCCTGAATATAGATATACCCTCGTTTTTGTTTCAAAAAAATCTTTTCAGGCATATCGAGTACTGGACGTAATATACGATTAACTGCCTCTGCTGTTACGGCAGAAAGTCGCCAAATATATTGACCTTTTTCTTTATCAAAAAATATATATTGACTATAAGGGCGCAGGCCCATTTCATGCAACTGACCAGCGTATTCTGTCCCCACTAACTCCATTAATACACCATGTAGTACGCTACCTATGGACTGCACAATTTTAATCGATGGATCTGCTGTTATTCCTAACTCTATGGCCATAATTTCAACATTATCTGCCAATATGAATGCCCCCCATCTCATAATAATGCCCATTCCACTTTACTAAATTAAGTGCACGAGGTGCCATAATTTTATCCTTAATATCATGTTTAGCTTTTGGAAAGTTCACATCTAAAATAGCTCTAATAATATCAATTCCTGTCTTTTCATCATCTGTAAAAGCCGACATAATAATAGTCTTTTGAACAAATCCGGTATTACTACCAATATAGGCATTAGCTGATTCTAAAGCCTTAAAGATAGAAGGACTCACCTTCTTAAATTTAGATGCTAATAACTTATGAATTGCATCAAAGTCTTCTTGTAAAATATCTAATACTTGATTGACACTCGTAATCCCTATTTCCCTTGTCATAGCGGTATCAAGAGTTAATGTAAAGGAAAACTTTTGATTAGGTAAAATACACTCACGATGCACTGAAATAGCATGAGTTCCATCTTCATCAATACAAGAATCTTCTTTCTTTAATACCTCTGTTTGAATCGCAGCCATAGGCATAGCATCAGAAACAGAAATGCCTCGGAAAGCACTGGCTAAAATACCATTAACTCTCTTTTCTGAATCTCTGAACAGTGCTTGTATCTTATGATCAATCATCTTATTCACTTCTCGTAATACAGAACCTATTTCACGTTTACAACGCCTCTTATCATATTGGAAATCTCTATATTTATATAAAATTTCCTTTAGCTTTTGTTGTACTGTAGTTCTAAATCTAGTATCTCTACGAAGCATATGTGAAATAATAGCACTATCAATAACACCCTTAATCGAACTACCAGGAATATAAACATCTCCATTAGCTCCACGGATTTGAGGTGTAATATCATTCAATGAGTTTTTACGTCCTTGATTATATATCGATGATTTCATAATAGAGCCAATAGCAGATCCTAATATATCTTTTGTTAATTGAGTTGCACCAATAGCATTTTTTGCCCAATCATACATAGTCCGACCATTTGACCTGATCATTTCATCCTGCATATATACTTCAAACTCTGTTAATTTATTATGTCGTGCTAAAAAGCGAAACCACTCGTAATTATTAAGTAGATATACTTCACCTGCATCGTAATTATACATATAATCCTTAGTAGTTAGTTTTTCAGGACCACCAATATTGGTAGGACTCACAATAGTGAGTGTTAGTTGTGCATGATCTATACGATTACTCATAATCCACCCCAATCCATAAGCCCATGCCATTACGATATACAGGGTGAGGCAAACTAGCCCCTGTAATAGTAAGCATTTGTCCTACTAATGCTTTTGGACAAACAGAGCCTTCCTTAACAACATAATAAGAATTACGTTTCACTTGAGTCATACTGCCTGCCGATCCTACAAAACCACCACGCTTTTGTAACTTATAGGAACCTTGTTTTAAAATAGCCACTTCATCACTAGTCGGAACACAAGCACTAATACACATCATGTTTCCTTGTTTATTATGAATCAACTCATATAAAGCCGAGATATCTGTATACATACCTTTAGCCTCTAATTCAATAGGAGCATCAGCTAATTCAAATTTTCCATAACCACCACTACGTTTACCACCAATACCAGATAGTCCTAAAACCTCAAGTATACCTTCAAATAACTCACGGCTTGTAGCACTATTAAAACCAGCAATAAGGTATAGTCCCGTATGTGACATAAATTGATAGTTCCCCACATAATATGGTAGACTCTTCTCTCCACGCATATTTACCTGTGCAGAAGTTTGTTTTGCACCAAAGCTAGGCATATATTTTTGTGAGGTATCGGCCTCTATATACTGACTAAAATTTTGTAACTGTAATGCACGAATATAGTCAATTTTCTTAATCTTTTTTTGTTCCGTTGCGATCCGTTTTGTCTCTTCAAAAGTTGTAATAGGCAGCTCTTTTGAATCGATTTGCATAATAGGTGAAGGAACATACAATTGATACTCACCATTATCTATGCAGTACGGAAACAAACTAGATAATACAATATGTTGCTCTTTTACAGAGTCGATAAAAGATTGTAGCAGACCTGTGTCATGGCTTATTTCATGACAGCATGCACCAAATAGTGCATCAGAGCCTAATGTAAGGGAAATAGTTTCTAAACTACCGCCCTCTGAAGTATCCCCAAAATGCACTGGTGTAAGAAAACGCAGTGGATATAGATAGTAGTTCATAGTAACAACCTACTTTCTTAATATATCTAACAAATCCTGCGTATTAATAGTGCTATTACCTACCACTTTTACATCATCAATAGAAATATTTACACGACCATAGCCACGAGAGCCATGACCACCTAAATAGTCGATTCCTAGTAATGCAAGACCTTCTTGTAAAATCTTCATATCTTCAGTAACTTCAGCTTCATTTTCAATATTATAAGCTACTTTAAATGCAAATATAGTACCTGCTGGGACACGTTCAATTTGTCGAGGATTAGCACTACCATCAACACGGTTAATAACGTTTTCAAACTTAATTTCACCCATATAAGTATCTGTATCTATATTGGCAAACAATTGACGAGTTTCGTCTGTGATAAATAGATCATAGAATTGTAAACGAGCTGGCTTTACAGGATTTACGGAACCAAATAATCGCTTAATTTCCTCTTTATCCTCTTTAATATCATTCATTATATAATCGTCACAATGACTTTTAGCTAGTAAGGTGCGCAATTTACCTTTAATAGAACTACCAGGAATAATTGGCTCTTGAGTAACTACATCACGAATAAATGGTGTATCAACGGATCCAATAGGAGCAAAATCATTACTAGCCCCAATATGCATACCTGTTTCGAGTTTTATAGTACCTGTAATTAGTAATTTACCACGTAAGGATTTTAATTTATCATTGCTCTCCATGTTAAGCTCCTCCTATTATCGATTACCAAATGATGGACGATTATTTTGATTTGTATTAAATGTCGGTTCTGGTGATTGAGATAGTTCTACAGAACGATATTTATAGAAGGCTACTAAAGCCTCTACATATTTACAAAGTAAATCAAAACGCTTAACGTCTGGTCCAATATCTTCTATCATGTTTAAAAGCTTACTAATATCAATCAACTGCTTAACTGGATAGACTTTTTTACCACGACCAACCGACTCTTCAATACGACCAGCTTGGTACAAAAGTGTAGTTTTTAGAAAACGTACCTCCATAGCAATATCATCAGGTAATTCATCAAAAGCTTTACTTTTCCGTTGAGCAACACTTAATTTATTTTTAATAGCTACTACGCTCGATAAAATTTTACGTAGCTGTGCATATTTTAATAAGAAAGCATTACCATTCTTATTCTTATCTAACTTATTAATAACGGCTTCAGCCACCTTAACAAGGTCTAAACTCCAATTAAATGTATCTTGTGCCATATAGTTATCCTCACTTCGTATCACGCATATAGTAAACAATGAGGTTGCAAGCTGTTAATAATGCTTTACAATCTGCTTCTGTTTGAATCCAAGTATGAATTGCTGTAACAAAATCTTTATATGATCCATATGTAGGGTCATGTTTCTTAGGTTCTAGACGGGCCAATAAATAAAGAATACGAGCGATATTAATATGCTTTCCTTGTACTCTATCATTTAAAATACCTTGTAATAACTCCATTAACTGATAAATTAGGCCTTTACCTAATTTCATTTTAGATTGTTGAGTCTCATTAATACCTGGAATAATGAATAATTGATCTAATGTATAAAGTTTATCTTCTATCACATTATCAATGAGTTCATCCCACTTATACACATGACGACATATACGTTCTTCACCACTCGCATTTTTATTTGTTTCAAAGCCAAATAAAGCGATACTATCTTTGCCATCATTATCTTTAGCCACACTTTCAAGTAATCCTGTAATTGCTGCCATTTGACTAATCGGATAGGATGGAGAGAATAAAGCTAAGCCAGCAGACATAGTGATTTTATTATCTGTAACCTCAACTAATTTCTCACGAATATCGATGGCCAATTCTAATAATTCGTCCCATGCACCTACAAGGAATACATCATCACCGCCAGAATAAATAACGTGAATTTTTCTAGTCGTAACTTGTTTATTTGCCCAAATAGTAAATGGTGTAACAGATGTACCAAAGCCTTGCACATCACCTTGGGCCATTTTATTAACGGCAACCTTAAAGAACATAGCCAAATCACGAGATAGGTCAGCATAGCGTGATAAGGTGCCATATTTAAACTTATCAGAGCCCTCAGAAATAAAGCCCCCAATAAATGCAGCTCCAAGATTATCTACGTCTGCTCGTAATACACCAAGTCGCTTAATACCTTTATCATCACCTAAGCCACTAGACGCGGCTAGTTCTTCAAATTCATAAACTTGACCATTATCCTTACGTGCTACATAATCAGCTAACCAAATACGATTGAATACATTATGTCCAGTTTTAGCTGTATTCTTAGCGTAAATTCTAAGGATTTTATGACTAGATTCGAACTTCTGTAATGATGATTCAGGAACTACATAAAGATATAGTTTTCCCTTATCCTCACTACCACTCAATCGGTTAATATATACTTCAACTTTAGGGATACTTTCATTATCATCACTAGTATTAGGGCTAGCTAATACAAAAACTGTATCTCGACTGTCAACAATCTGTTCCCCTAAACTATATAAGCCATTACAAATTGGACAAGCCTCAGCATCAGTATCTTTGCCATAAGGTGATAGTGTTGCTGTTGAAGTATGGCAAATGGAACATTCCCGATCACCATGAAGAACCATATTATATACACTGTTAGGATTAAATAGGTCTGTTAAATGCTGTTCAGAATAACGTTTAGTCTTCGCCTCACCAACAGATTGACTCACATTACGGAACAATGTGCGTTGTGAGTTAATTAAATCTTCAGCTGTTGCTGTGGCAGAGCCAAGAGCTAAATACAATTTGGTACCAAATACTGTTAATAACCATTCATTAATGGATTTCTCCATAGCTTCAATAGCAATACTAGTTTTTGTTGTATTAGGAGCCAATATATAAAAATGACCGCCACCATTGTAAATAAGGTTTGCTCGTGTTAACTGCAATGCATCTAACAATTCATCTACAATTTGTTCCATCAAGATTTCTAAATAGAATGAACGACCACGCAATGATTTCAATGCACCTTTAGACGGAATCGTATAAATAAAATTCTGGATACCAGATATATCTCCAGATATGAGTCTAAAAGCTGGCATGTTACGGAACTTTTTGGAATTCTGATAACAGTATTCTTTATAATCAGCAATTCCCTGCTCCTCAAAATAATGCACCATACTATGTGCCACCGCAGCTGTTATCTTTGAGTGCATATACAAAGAAATATCATTAGCCTGATCTGTTGCTGTGCTAGATGGCATATAAGACACAGTATCTTCATAAATTCTCAGCAACTCATTAACGGACATCTTATCGATTGGTTGTTGCTGAAAGTTACATACTAATACATCATATAACGCCTTATACTTATCACTTGATGCACGTATCGTTTTATCGCTTTCAGGATAATTAAAGTGATCAGATACATCAATGCCACGTAGGTAATACTGTAAAGGTTTATTACTAGTATTACCACCAAACACACGAAAAATTGATTGGAGCGGTAACTCTTTATCAAATTTTTGTGTAGAGGTATTTTCCCCCTCATCAAGATCCCGACGATCCACAGCAGCAGCAATATTATCCGCTTCATACACAATGTATGCATAATCATCATTTTTTAATTGAGCCCCACTAAGCTCTTTTCCATGATGATACTTCAAACAATGAATAATACTTTGCTTTAAACCCATATCGGAAAAATAGGGTTCGATGAAAGCAGCGCCGCGCTTAGAATGTGCATCAGATCCTTGATTAGCCCGATACACAACTTTGCCGATATCATGTAGCAATGCACCCTTTACCAGTGCATCCCATTTCCCCATCACATCGCCTCCAAACTTTTATTACGAAAATAAACGACTTATTACTTTCATTATATATTCATCTCTGTTTAAAACCAATAGAGAAATAGTCTTATTTATACAAAAAATCCAGCATATTCACAAAAAAAGAATATACTGGATATTTTTTTGTACTCATATGAGTTTTTGAGATAATACTCAGCGCCCTATAAAGGGAGTTTAGTTAGCAATAGAAATAGAGTTAGAGAAAGAGTTGGAGATAGAAATTTTCGTCCCCATCAGGGGGGTATTTAATTTAACATGAAATATGTATGCAACTAGGGCCACAACAAACACTGGTTCATTTTCCGTCCCCATCAGGGGATTATTTAATCTAACTGACTGTATATTCTCGTTGCGTATTGATTCCTGAAACTATCGACGAGTTTCCGTCCCCATTAGGGGATTATTTAATTTAACCTATTAAAGTTGCTAAAACTGAGTATATTCTTGATGATACTATGTTTCCGTCCCCATTAGGGGATTATTTAATTTAACTCAAAGATTGGAAAATACATAACTACATTCAGAGTGATCGGTTTCCGTCCCCATCAGAGGATTATTTAATTTAACAAGAAAACTGGTATTTCACAAGCTGCAATAGGCCAATGGCTTGTTTCCGTCCCCATCAGGGGATTATTTAATTTAACCTGGTACAAGCCTCAAAATTAAAGATTTAGAGACTGACCCTAGTTTCCGTCCCCATCAGGGGATTATTTAATTTAACTGACCGATGATGCGGTAGGGGTTGACGGCGTAGACCTTAACGGGTTTCCGTCCCCATCAGGGGATTATTTAATTTAACGAGGTAAGGGCGGTACAAGTGAATTAAACAACCTAGCGTGTTTATGGTCTCCGTCCCCATCAAGGGATTATTTAATTTAACGACAATGCCAGCGCCAGACGATACGAAACAATGCGAAAGTTTCCGTCCCCATCAGGGGATTATTTAATTTAACAATTGGGCTTAAAAGGTACTTTAGCATACTAAAATAATATCTATAAATCGCGCCACTATCGCAACGGCGGAAATTTAATTTCAGAGAGTTAATATTTGTGTATATTATAGCACAAATTTTTTAAGGAAGTGCCATATCTTATATAATTAAAATTTGCATGTAAAAACAGAGATTCTATAATCTGGTAAATAAATCCATGTTATAACGCCCCCATTATCTATTGCGATAATGGGAGGCTTATTTTTTTCATTACAGTATTCGTTATTATATTATCCATTAATATTAGTATAATATCCATATCCCCACACAGCTCGTAATAAGCGCTACAAGCACAGGCACAGAGGTTCGTTTAAGTAAATCTACAGATTTAATATGCGCTACCCCTGCTACACCGACCATAACAGGGCTGATAGGACTCAAGAACAAACCCAGACTAGCCCCATTTTGCATGCCAAGCATGGTCGTAATAGGATCTAGTCCGAGATTAGATACAATATTAGGCACGAGTGGCACTAATGTAAATAAAGGTGCTACATTACTACCTGTTACCATGCTAAGGCCTAGCATACCTCCACCCATAACAGAGATAAGTCCTTCTGAATTTAGAGATAAAGTTTGCAGTGCACTAACTAACGAATCAATAAGTCCTAAACTCACTAAGCCTTGTGCAAAGACTTGTCCACCTATAATGAGGGTTACCGCATAGGAAAACTGATTTCCCATGCCTTCAAAAAATACAGTTGTACTTTTAAGGACGGTCCTTAAATTACGATGACGAATGAGTTCTGCCAATAAAGCAATGCCAAAGGCAAGCATCATGGCAAGGGTTACATTCATCTTTACGCCAGGCAAGCCATATTGACTAAAGCCCAAGATGAAACATAGAGGCAACAAAGGGAATATCATGTATGGCTTAGGTCCAATTGGTGCCTCAGGGATGCTTTCACAGTCACCTACGTCCATAGGGCCATCTAATCGATCGCGATATCGTTGCCA
>OIFN01000387.1_pt1 | contig 15280 bp, 11 predicted proteins | sample 1582091 | NCBI WGS metagenome assembly OIFN01 (sample SAMN07501064, study PRJEB24779) | human gut metagenome
TACCTTCATATTTATAGGTGCCTACATCAATGGACCAATCCGTATATGTTTTCTCAAATGTATCTGTCATATGTATTACCTCTCCTTTACGATATACATTAAAATAAGATTTCTAATTGACCTGCCATATCGGACATAAACTCATCAAATTTACAAAGCTCTCGCAGTTCTTGATGTTCTACATCATAACAAGAAATCTTTTTAGACTTAGGGTCCCACACAATTTGCCATTCATTATACTCACCTAGTTCTTTAGATAAACGTAATAGATTACGACGACCTAATTTAAATGGAATCGTATCTGTAAGTGAGAAGAACTCTATAGATATAAAATCAGAGTCTGGCAATTCAAAGTAAAGTTGTTCGCCCGCTAAAAAATTCACTAATGCTTTTGGTAATTTAAATGGCTTTAACTGATCCATTTTATTTTGTATATCATGAAACTCAGCAGGCTCTAAGGATTTAAAATACTCTGCCATTTCCATATCGCCTTTTTCAATAGCAATGCTATAGGGGCGCATACCATCCTTTTCCGTGATGGTCACGTCAGCGCCATGTTCTACCAAGTATTTACACATCTTTAAATCTACATACCGTGCTGCTACGCACAATGGCGTTGGCTTAAAGGGATATACAGAATCAGGCTTATTGTAGTTAATATCTACACCATTATGAATAAAGAAATCTAGAACCTCATAATTTCTATCTGTAATGGCATTTCTGAAAGCTTTACCGCCATACTTCTGTACCGTATGGCCTAAGTCATGAATAATCTGTAAGTGATTATATTTCTTGCCATATAAGGCAGCTTGAAAGGCATCTACTTTCACACGGTTCAAGGCGTGAACATTAGCACCATGAGTCACAACATAGTCTATAATCTCTTTATTACCATACCGTACAGCTAATAAGAAACTTGGATTCTCTTCATCATTAAGATCAGCGCCATTCTCCACTAACCATTGAATACTTGGCAAGCAACACATAACAAGAGCTAATTCTAAAGGTGTATGCTCACTATACTCACCAATTTCTATAGGTATATTAATATCCCAACCATTGGCTAATGCATTTTCTAAAGCGCTAATATTTCCTGTTACAATATCTGTTACGATGTGAGGCACTGATTCAAATGTACCTAAATCTTTTAACTGTATCATGTCACTCTCCCATGAACTATATATTTAAAATGATTATCACTAATTACATTATATTACATTTATAAGTATGAGTGTATAGTAAAAGCCCTTCACATAAGCGAAGGGCTAATCTATTATTTCTCTTGTACTTGTTTACCACTTATATGTTCAATGGTAATTTCAAACATTTGTGTTGCTCGCCCATTACGAGCAATTTGTTCATCAGCTAAAGTTTCATCAGGATAATACTTCATAGCAAATTCTTTTAATCGCTCTATAGATTCTGGACCTGCCTCTAATAAACGGCATCTACCAAATACTACTGCACTTTGTACATATGGGGCCCATGGTTCAGATTCATCAATATGCTCATCCCCATATACTGTAAAACATACCTTATCTGAAGCTTTTAATGCATCTACTTTATGACCAGCTTTAGCTCCATGAAAATAAATTTTCTTCTTATCACAATCATAAAAATAATTAATAGGAATAGCATAAGGGTACCCATTATCGCCGTTCATGGCTAAAATACCTCGACGATTAGATTGTAATAAAGCTTCTGCAGCAATATGGTCTATTTCATTTATTTTTTTACGAATTGGTTTAAACATAATATGTCTCCTACTTTATTTACTAATCGTATTTACTAGATACATAAAAGTTCCACTATTAGTATCATCAACTTTAGAGTATTCCTTCCAATTTATAGGATACATACCAGTTAATACTATAGGGGATTCCATTCCACGCATTGATCCTTCTCCTGTATTATCGGACCAATTCATGCATCCAGTTTTAATAGAACCATCATTAATAGAAAATTCAGCATATGTACAATTTGCTTTTAAAGGAGGCTTCAAATAAGACAACTCACTAGTTATCTTAATTGTATAACCTTCAATAAAGTTACTACTCTTATCTCTAAACTCCTCTATACGCATTATATCTTTTAAATAGTTATAACAACCTTGATCTTTAGCACCTTGTTCCTTCAACACATACACTTCTTCATTTATAGTTTTAATATATTTTTTTGTCGTATATTTAAGCTCAATAGGAATCCATTTACCATCTACTATAACAAGAATATCAAGATGTAAATTAGGATTAAATTCAGGTACAAATTCTATTCTTATATCACAATTTGGATATTGTTCTTTAATCATCCAGGCTAAGCTAAACTGAAAATCTGCTTCCGAATGAAATATTGGTCTCCACCTACTCAATTGGTACATTATTTTATCAATATCTAAAATTAGTCCCACACCACATACCTCATTCAATACAATTTAACTACTTATACTAATTATATTATATTTATATATGATTATATTGTAAAAGCCCCTCGACAAAGCGAAGGGCATTTACTTTAAACCACAATAGACTATTAACTACAAATATGAATTTATATATTTAAAAATTATTTATTTGAAAAGTTATATAAGATTGTAGCATCGTCATTCTCATCATTTTGATCTGCTGAGTAACAAAAACTTATAGTCTTATCATCTTTAAAATAATTAAACAAAGGCTCTCTTAAAAGTTTCGTTTTATCTGCATTAAAGAAACTTCTTATTTGTCCTTTAGGATTTCTTCTAACTTTGTAGCAATAAACTTTATTTGGATCTTCTGAATCACTTTTACTTAATGATTTAATCATTAAACCTATTTCTAATTTTGAAAACTGAAGGGGAACTGAATCTGGAATAAACTCTCCAAAATGTTTATAGAATTGTATAAGAATATCTCCAAGATTTTCACTATATTCAATACCAAAATACTCTCTTAAAGTCCTAGCATCAATAAGTATCCTTGTACTATTTGCCTCGGCACTAAGTGTGCAACTTAAATCATTAGCTTTAAAAAAATCTAATTTTACAAGTGCATAAGGATTTCTTTTTTTTACATTATCTATAAACCTTCCAACTAATACAACGTATTTTATTGATTTATAAGTAAAAAGAAAACTAGTAATTGTCCACTCATTTTTTCCATATCCTCTTTTAGTTGCTTAAATTTACTTAACATATTTCCCTCTCCAATAAATATATAAGGTGAATATAAATAATAGAACTAAAAAACAAGACTCATTATAACTATACAATTAAATTTTAATAAGCAAAGCCACTGCCTCAACGTGAGCGGTCATTGGAAACATGTCTACAGGTTGGACTTCTTTTAGTTCATAGCCGTAGTGTGTAAGGATTTCAATGTCTCGAGCCATGGTGGCTGGGTTACAGGATACGTAAACAATACGTTTTGGTTCCATGCCAGCTGCAGAGGTTAGTACTTCTTCTTTACAGCCTGCTCGAATTGGATCGAATACAATCACGTCTGGGCGTACGCCAGCCTTGTAGAGTTTTGGCATTTCAACAGCCGCATCAGCGACAATGAATTCAGTATTGTCATAGCCATTGCGTTTCGCATTTTCACGAGCATTAATAATGGCTGGTTCTACGATTTCAATACCTATTACATGTTTAGCTTTATGCGCCAAAAACAATGAAATGGTCCCCGTACCGCAGTACGCATCAATAACTGTTTCATCCCCTTTTAGATCCGCATAAGTTAATGCTTGGTCGTAAAGCACTGTAGTTTGTTCTGGATTCACTTGGAAAAAGGAGTGTGGAGATAAGGTAAACCGTAAATCTTTAATATGATCTGTAATCGTCCCATCCCCATAGAGGATATTATTTTTAGGGCCTAGTATAACATTAGTTCGCTTACCATTTACGTTATGAACGATAGTTTCTATTTGAGGAATTCGTTCTGTTAATTTTTCTACCCACTTTTCTTGGTGTGGTAAGTAATCTGTAGCAGTTACAAGGATAATCATCCATCCAGATTGTCCAATGCGCCCGATTACATGGCGTAGTATACCTTTGCCTGTATGTTCATCATACGGTTCAATATCAAATTCTTTAGCGATTTGGTAACACGCTTGAGCAATGATATTATTCCCTTCATCTTGAATAGGACAGTTTGTACCTTGCACGATATCGTGCGATCCCATCGCATAGAATCCCATTTGAATATCGCCTTTAGTGCCGCCTACAGGCATTTGCATTTTATTGCGATATGCCCATGGTTCTTTAGGTCCTAATGTAGGCTTAACAAGGTCTGGATTTTGATGACCAATGCGTTCAATAACGTCCTTCACCTTTTGTGTTTTTAGTGAAAGTTGCCCTTCATAGGTAATGTGCTGTAGTTGGCAGCCTCCACAGAAACCATAGAGTTCACAGCTAGCATCGATACGGTTAGGCGCCATTGTAACAATCTCTAATAGTCTACCTGTAGCATAGGTTTTTTTAACCATATTAATGGCTACTCTTACAGTTTCCCCAGGCAAGGCAAAAGGCACAAAGACAGTAAAATCATCTACACGACCTACCCCTTCACCGCTGCTACCAATACCGTGAATTGTAACGAGCACTTCATCACCAAACTTAACAGGCGCATTTAAAATAGCCTGTTGTTTTTTAGATAATTGGCCGTTTATAGCTTGCTGTGAATTAGAGCGATTACTTCTTCTATGTTGTTTAGATTGTTTTTTACGAGATGTACGATTAGTACCGTTCATTACGCGTCTCTTTTCTTCCAAATTTTAATCATACCAGTCACAATGAGTACGAAGAATACAGTACCAAATTTCACAAGTAATTCTTCGCCTTGAATATATGGCATAAGAAGTGGATCTTCCACGATCATTTCACCGGCAACCCAACCGAGTAATGCACCACCAGCCCAAAGAATGGCAGGGAATTTATTAATAATTCGAGCAAATAATGTAGAGCAAAATACGATAATTGGAACAGTAATTAACATACCTGCAATAACAAGCTCTAAATGACCTCTAGCGGCCCCTACTACACCGATGACATTATCAATACTCATCATAGCGTCAGCTACAATAATCGTCCAAATGGCACCCATTAATGAATTCTTAGCTTCAATATGTGCATCTTCATCGCCACCTTTTAATAATTGAATGGCAATCCATACAAGTACAAGGCCGCCACCTAAGTGAATAAGAGGAATTAAAGTAAGAGCCTCAACTAAAAGAGTAGCAAATACAAGGCGCATTACAATGGCACCTACTGTACCCCAAATTACGGCTTTCTTTTGTAGTTCTGGAGCTAGCTTACCTGCTGCCATACCAATTACTACAGCATTATCACCAGCCAGCAAAATATCAATTAAAATAATCTTACCAATGGTTACCCACGTGGCAACTTCTAAAAATTCCATTCTGTACGTACCTCAATTCAGTCTACTAATTCAATAACTATCCCTTAACTATACCATAATTTTTCTATTTTCTCACCTAAAAAGAGAGGTATGAGTTTACATAAAAAATCTCTCCTCCTATGATTAGGAGAAGAGATATATTCTATTATTTCTTAAGCTTTTTAGCTACCAAAGATGCCCCTACTACGAGTATTACTGCAGCAATTTTGATGAATAGTGCATATGGTTCAACACTATGAGCAATCAATGGATCCTCTACTGCCATACCAGCACCTACCCAGCCAAGGATACCGCCGCCAACGTATAGGATAATTGGGAAGCGTTCAATGACTTTCACAAATAAAGTACTGCCATAAATGATGATTGGTACAGTTATGAGCATACCAATAGCTACCATTGTCATATGACCACCTGCAGCACCAACTACACCGATAACATTATCGATACCCATGATACCGTCAGCAATAACAATAGTTGTAATGGCTGCGCGTAAATTATCCTTAGCTTCGATATTATGCTCGCTTTCATCATCAGCAACCAGCTTGTATCCAATCCATAAGAGGAGGATACCACCTATTAAACGAAGTGCAGGAATATTGTTCAATGCCTCTACAAATAGGAATGCCATAACAAGGCGTAAAATAATGGCACCGGCTGTACCCCAGAAGATAGCTTTCTTCTGTAAATGTGCTGGCAAGTTACGAGCTGCCATACCAATTACAATGGCATTATCGCCAGCAAGTAAGATATCGATAACAATGATCTGAAGCATCGCTAATAAACCTTGTACAGATAAGATGTCCAATGTATCCTCCTTAGAATATAACTATAGTATATATATTATAATCGATATAGTTCAGTAGTGTAAAATTCAATTTGTAAAATATATATTCATTTTTAGCATACTCCATTCATATTAATATGAGAAGCATAACACTACAAATAGAAGTTCTACGATATAAAAAAATCATTAATTATAGATTCATAATAGACTAATCAATACTATATATTTAATTCCCAATTCTCAAGGAATTTATCTATTAAATTAGACTACTTTATGATATCGTATAATATATCATTAATAAGGGAGGTAAATATGTATCAAACATATTCTATATTACAAAAGTTATGGTTGTTCATTAAGCTATTTACTCCTATGTGCATAACGCAATTTTCCCTTATAGGTGGTACATTTATAGCCATCTTTTTAACGGGACAATATAGTACGATAGATTTAGCTGGGGTCGCTACGGGGTATAATTTATGGCTCCTGTTCTATATCTTTGCACAAGGAACGTTGTTAGGTATCACTCCAATTATTTCTCAGCTATTGGGAGCTAAGAAAACTGATAATATTGCAACAATCTTTTATCAAGGTCTTTATATCGGTACAGGCCTAGCATGTATCATTTTAATAATTGGTCTCTTAGGCTTACGCCCTCTTCTGACAGCATTAAATCTGGAACCTGCTGCAGCTGAGGTATGTATTAGTTACCTGAAAGCATATGCTATAGGTCTATTCCCACTACTTTGGGTTAATACATTGCGCAATACAGTCGACAGTCATGGATTAACACATTATTCTATGGCCATCGTATTTACTAGCTTTATTGTGAACGTATTTTTGAACTACGCACTCATCTTTGGGCATTTCGGATTTCCAGAGATCGGTGGTGTCGGTGCTGGCTATGGTATAGCCGGTGCTTGTTGGACTAACTTTATTCTCTTTAGCTTAGTATTACTATTACATCCAAAGCTAAAGGGATATCGTATCTTTAAAGACTTCAGTAAACCAAGTTTTCACTACATTCGCGAACAGCTACATATAGGTATTCCTATTGGCTTTTCCATCTTCTTAGAAGCTAGTATTTTTAGTATTGCTGGACTCTTGATGGTTCACTTTGGATCCGCCGTCGTAGCTGCTCATCAATCTGTTATTTCCTTTACAAATGTATTCTACTGTTTACCTCTTAGTATCGCTATGGCCTCTACCATTGCAGTTGCTTATGAACTTGGGGCAGGTCGTAAACAAGAGGCTATCCAGTACTCTTATATTTCTCGCATCTTAGCCATTGTATTGGCTATCATGATTTGTACATTTACGTTTACTAATATGGACGCTATTGCAGATCTCTTTACAAATGATGATGAAGTATACAAACTTATCTACAGCTTCCTTGGATACGGTGTATTCTTCTCTGCTATCGATGCCATTGGAACCCCTTTACAAGGTATATTGAGAGCCTATAAAGATGTAAAAGTAGTTCTTTATATCTCCCTCATATCCTATTGGGGCGTATGCTTCCCAACCGCCTATATTCTCGCGAATAATCCTAATTACGGACCATTTGGCGTATGGATTGGATTACTCGCTAGTGTACTAGTAGCAGGTATATTGTTCACTTGGCGTACTTGGTACATACAGCGTCAACAAAATAAATAACATACGTATACAGTAAAAGAGCATCTTAAATAAGATGCTCTTTTTTATTTCAACATATCTTGTTTTTCTACCTTAGACATGCGGAAGAAATTATATAGTGTTTCTGCCGTTTTATAGTTCATAGAGTCCACCTTTGAAAGCTCATCAATAGATGCCTCTTTCATGGCTTCTAAACTATTGAAGTGAGCCCATAATGCCTTTCGACGCTTAGGCCCAATACCTTCAATATGATCTAGAATAGATTCTAAATTGCGTTTTCCACGTAACTTACGATGGTATGTAATAGCAAAACGATGGGCTTCATCACGTATTTGTTGAAGCAATTGAAGCTCTGGTGTGTGATGGTTTAAGATGATACTTTCAGATTGTCCTTCTACAAAAACCTCTTCAATACGCTTAGCTAAAGAGATAACAGGCACATCTGTAACACCTACACTACGAATCAACGGCAATGCTGCGTTGAGCTGACCTTTACCACCATCGATAATAATGAGGTCTGGCATAGGCCAATCTGTTTCATTACCATAGCGTCGTTCCATAATTTCAGCCATAGACTTAAAGTCATCAGGTTTACCTTGCGTAGTTTTCAATTTAAAACGACGATACTCCTTCTTCGCAGGCTTACCGCCTTCAAAGACAACCATAGACGCCACCGTTTCGGCCCCTTGTGTATGGGAAATATCGAAACATTCCATACGCTCTGGTAATCGCGGCAAGTCTAGGACTTCAGCTAGTTTTTTAACAGCCCCACCGGTCTTATCAATTTGGTGTTGCCACTGACGACGACGCTCTTCTAGGAAGGTTTCTGCATTCTCATGAGCCATCTTAATCATGTCCATCTTATAACCACGCTGTGGCACAGATACGTCTACATTTTGGCCTTTAAGCTGTGTAAACCATTCCTTTAACAAGTCTCTATCGGTGCTATCCATAGGTAATAATAATTCCTTTGGAATGAAGTTTGTATCTCCATAGTATTGCTTGATAAAGTCCGTCATGATAGTTTCTTTACTATCTCCATCATGTTGTACAAAGTAGTTCTCACGGCCTAATAGTCGGCCACCACGGATGAATAATAACTGTACACAAGCCATCGAGGTATCCACTGCAATACCTAACACGTCTAAGTCGCCACGCTGTGTAACCATGCGCTGTTTTTCTTGGATTTTTTCTATACTAGTTAGCTGATCTCGATAACGTGCTGCATCTTCAAAGCGTAAGTCTTCTGCAGCAAGCTCCATCTTCTCTTTAATTTCCTTCAGCAAAGGGATAGGCTTACCTTCAAAGAGCTCTACAATTTCATCAATATACTTCTGGTAATCTGATACAGAAATCTTATTAAAACACGGCGCTTCACAGTAATGCATGTGGTACTGTAAACACGGTCGCTCTACTTTCATAGATTTACAGGTACGCAAAGGATAGTACTGACGAATCAATTTTAGTACTACATGAACTGATGTTACATCTGTAAAAGGTCCAAAATACTTAGCCCCATCACGTTCAAGACGACGCGTCATATATACACGTGGATAGTCCTCTTGTACTGAGATTTTTACATACGGATACGTTTTATCATCGCGAAGCCTAATATTGTATTTAGGCTCATGCTCCTTAATAAGCGTGTTCTCTAAGATGAGCGCTTCCATCTCCGTCTTAGTTTGAATGATTTCTACATCGACCGCTCGCTTCATCATGGCCGCAACCTTCGGCGCTCGGTTAGCATCATTACGCACATAGGAACGTACGCGGTTGCGCAAATTAATGGCTTTACCTACATAGATGATACGGTTATATTGATCGCGCCATAAATACACACCTGGTGTGGTCGGCAAATGACTGACCTTCTCTAGTAATTCTTCAGATGGCATACGTCCTCCTTTCCTCGTAGATTTTTAAGCTTTGTACGCACTATTATTTCTTCTTTTGAGCTGCTTTCATAAATTTCTTAGTCTGTTCTAATACAGGACCTAAGAATTTACCGGTATAGCTTTCTTTCACCTTAACGATTTCCTCAGGTGTACCTGTAGCTACGATAGTACCACCGCGATTACCGCCTTCAGGACCAAGGTCTATGATGTGGTCTGCCATCTTAATGACATCTAAATTATGCTCGATAACCACAACAGTATCGCCACCATCAACGAGTTTTTGTAGTACATCTAAGAGCTTACGAATATCTTCAGCATGTAAACCTGTAGTAGGTTCATCAAGGATGTACAATGTTTTACCTGTGCTGCGACGAGCTAATTCAGTAGCTAATTTAACCCGTTGTGCTTCACCACCAGATAAGGTTGTTGCGGCTTGACCTAAACGAATATAGCCTAAACCTACCTCTTGCAAGGTAACCATTTTACGATTGATCTTCGGAATAGCGCTGAAGAACTCAACCGCATCATCTACCGTCATATCTAGTACATCTGCAATAGATTTGCCTTTGTATTTAACCTCTAAGGTTTCACGGTTATAACGGGCTCCCTTACAAACCTCACAAGGTACGTACACATCTGGCAAGAAGTGCATTTCAATTTTGATGATACCGTCACCACGACAAGCTTCACAGCGGCCACCTTTTACGTTAAAGCTAAAGCGCCCTTGTTTGTAACCGCGCATCTTTGCTTCCGGTGTTTGACTATAGAGCTCGCGTATAGCATCGAATACACCTGTATAGGTAGCTGGATTAGAGCGCGGCGTACGACCGATAGGACTTTGGTCAATATTGATGATTTTATCGATATGTTCAAGACCACGGATTTCTTTATGAGCCCCTACTTTGTGATTAGAGCGATATAATTGATTAGCTAAACCTTTGTAGAGAATTTCATTAATCAAGGTAGACTTACCAGAACCGCTGACACCAGTAACAACATTGAATAAGCCAATAGGGAACTTTACATTTACATTTTGTAAATTGTTTTCCTTAGCACCGCGAATTTCAATGCAGTTCTTACCTGGTTTACGGCGTTCTTCCGGAAGAGCGATAAATTTACGACCGCTCAAATATTGACCAGTAATGGAGTTTTCTACCTTCATCACTTCGTCTACCGTACCAGCGGCAATGATTTGACCGCCATGCTCACCTGCACCGGGCCCAATGTCCACGAGATAGTCAGCCGCACGCATCGTATCTTCGTCATGTTCTACAACGAGCAAGGTATTACCTAAATCACGCAAGCCTTTCAGCGTATCGATGAGTCGATCATTATCTCGTTGATGTAGCCCTATGGACGGTTCGTCTAAGATGTACAATACACCTACCAAACCAGAGCCGATTTGTGTAGCTAGACGAATACGTTGCGCTTCACCACCAGACAAAGTACCTGCACTACGGTTCATAGTAAGATAATCAAGGCCTACATTATTGAGGAAGCCAAGGCGAGCATTGATTTCCTTCAAAATTTGAGCGCCAATCACTTGTTCCCGCTCAGTTAGCTGTAAATTACCAAAGAAATCCAGTGCTTCTTTAATCGTTAATTGAGTCACTTCATTGATATTCTTATCCCCTACGGTTATAGCTAACACTTCAGGTTTAAGACGAGCACCATGGCATGTAGTACACGGCTTAATAGACATAAATTTTTCAAACTCTTCACGCATAGAATCGGTAGATGCTTCACTATGACGGCGTTTTACCATCGGCAAAATACCTTCGTACTCTGTAAAGAATTCCTTTACTTCACCTCTCATATTTTCATAGGTGAAAGCTACCTTATCCGTCGTGCCATACATGACTTTTTTCTGTAATGCTTTTGGTAATTCATCATAGGTAGAGTCTAAAGAATATCCATTAGCTTTTAACAAACCTTCTACTTGACGCATAAACCATGCATTAGGATTAGAGCTCAATGCTTGCACACAACCATCGGCAAAACTAATAGAGCCATCTGGAATAACACGTTCTTCGTCTACTTCCATGGTAGAGCCAATTCCCAAACAAGCTGGGCAGGCACCAAATGGACTGTTAAAGGAGAACATACGTGGCTCAATTTTCGGTAAGGAAATATGGCAATCTGGACATGCAAAGTGTTGGCTATACATGTGTTCAGGTCCATCTACCTCTTGGATAACTACAACGCCTTCTGCCCATTTTGATGCGGTCTCCATAGAGTCTGCTAAGCGAGATTCAATACCTTCTTTTACAACGAGACGGTCTACTACGATATCGATAGAGTGTTTTTTATTTTTTTCTAATACAATATCTTCATCTAATGTACGTACAGCGCCATCTACACGAGCACGAACAAAACCTTCTTTTCGAAGTTGATCAAAGACGGATTTATGCTCTCCTTTTTTTCCTTGAATCATAGGAGCTAATACTAAAATCTTAGTACCTTCTGGGAAGTTCATTACATCGTCTGTCATTTGTTGTATTGTTTGCTGTGTAATAGGCTTACCACATTCAGGACAATGAGCATGACCTACGCGAGCAAATAATAGACGCAAGTAATCGTAAATCTCCGTTACAGTACCAACTGTAGAACGAGGGTTACGGCTTGTAGTCTTTTGGTCGATAGAAATAGCTGGAGATAAACCTTCAATATAGTCTACATCGGGTTTATCCATTTGTCCTAAGAATTGACGTGCATAAGCAGATAAAGACTCTACATAGCGTCGTTGCCCTTCTGCGTAAATTGTATCGAATGCTAAAGACGATTTACCAGAGCCACTGAGGCCAGTCAAAACGATAAACTGATCCCGTGGTAAGGATATATCTATATTTTTAAGATTATGCTGACGCGCACCTTTTACTATCAATTGATCTTTCATTATGTTCCCTATTTAAAGAGATGATACCAATCGGCATCATCTCTCTGTTTACTAACATGAAATAATATATGTATATTATCGCACATATAGTCTATATAATCTATGTGTTTTATTACAATCTATTTACTCTTTGAGCTAGTCCGCTTTCTACCTTTAGTTGATGCAGGTTTTTTTAACTTGCTTTCACCTGCACTATGCATATCGGACCATTGTTGACGTAGTTTCCCTAATTGATCACGAAGTTTTGCAGCCTTTTCAAATTCAAGCTGCTTTGCAGCGGCCTTCATTTGACGATCAAGCTCTTCAATCTTATTGAATAACTCTTCCGGCGTTATATCTGCCACCTTAGGACTAGATATATCTTGTGCATATGGTTCGTGTCCATGGTCCATACCCGTTGTAGAGGATTTCTTTTTCCCTTTCTTCGATGAAAAGTCCTTTCCATCGGTGACCATATCTTCTTCAATTTTTGTCAACTCAATAAGCTCTTTTACATCTTTAGAGACAGACTTAGGCGTAATATTATGTTCAATATTATAAGCCTCTTGCACGGCACGACGACGATCTGTTTCATCGATGGCGCGCTGCATAGAACCTGTTACACGATCAGCGTACATGATAACGTGACCATTCACATTACGAGCAGCACGACCAATAGTTTGAATCATGGCTGTATCGGAGCGTAAGAAACCTTCTTTATCCGCATCTAAGATAGCCACTAAAGAAACCTCTGGCATATCGAGGCCTTCACGAAGCAAGTTGATACCAACTAGTACATCAAATACACCAGCTCGTAAATCCCGAATAATTTCAGCACGCTCGATGGTAACGATATCCGAATGGAGGTATCGAACGCGGACGCCCATTTCCTTCAAGAACTCTGTTAAATCCTCTGCCATTTTCTTTGTTAAGGTCGTAACGAGAACACGCTCATTCTTGGCAGCACGCTTATGAATTTCACCGAGCAAGTCATCCATTTGTCCCTTAATAGGACGAATCTCAATGGATGGATCAAGTAGACCGGTAGGACGAATAATTTGCTCTGCCACATTCGTTTGTACTTCCATTTCATATGGACCAGGCGTTGCTGATACATAGACGATTTGATTGATACGCTCCACGAATTCATCGAATTGAAGCGGTCTATTATCAAGCGCAGACGGCAAACGGAAGCCATATTCGATCAGTGATTCTTTACGCGCACGGTCACCATTGTACATGGCACGTACTTGAGGTATCGTTACATGAGACTCGTCCACCATGATGAGGAAGTCATCTGGGAAATAGTCTATCAATGTATATGGAGCCTCTCCAGCCTTACGTTCAGACATGTGGCGGGAATAGTTTTCGATGCCTGAGCAATAGCCCATTTCTTGCATCATTTCTATATCGTAACGGGTACGCTGTTCAAGACGTTGAGCCTCCAATAGACGGTCAGCAGCTTTCAACTTAGCTAATTGTTCATCTAATTCAGCTTCAATACGCTCTACAGCAATACGCATCTTATCTTTCGTTGTTACATAGTGAGATGCTGGATAGACTGCAACGTGCTTGCGTTCAGCAATGACTTCACCTGTTAAAGCATCTACCTCTACAAGACGATCGATTTCGTCGCCGAAGAGTTCCACCCGAATGGCTCTTTCACTATACGCAGCAGGGAAGATCTCAATAGTATCCCCTTGTACACGGAAGGTACCGCGAATAAAGTTCATATCATTTCTCGTATACTGAATATCTACGAGTTTAGATAGAATTTCATCGCGAGATTTCGTCTGACCTAAGCGCAAGGACAACACGAGTTCAGAGTAATCCTCAGGGTCACCTAAGCCGTAAATACAGCTAACAGAGGCAACGATGATTACATCGCGACGCTCAAAGAGACTCATAGTGGCACTATGTCGCAACTTATCAATTTCATCATTGATAGATGCATCCTTCTCGATGTATGTATCGCTAGAAGGAATATACGCTTCTGGTTGATAGAAATCATAGTAAGACACAAAGTATTCTACCGCATTATTAGGGAAGAAACTTTTAAACTCACTACATAGCTGCGCAGCTAAGGTTTTATTATGGGCAATAATCAGCGTTGGCTTTTGAACAGCCTCGATAACCTTAGCCATAGTAAAAGTCTTACCTGTACCAGTGGCACCGAGCAAAACTTGGGCCCATTCACCGCGTTCAATACCTTCAGTTAAAGACTGAATCGCAGTTGGTTGGTCACCTGTAGGCGTAAAGGGCGCCTCCACTTTAAATGGTTGGCCCCCTTCGTAATTATATGTATTATGTTTCATTACTGTTCATCCTGATGCTTACGGATAGCTTTGAGCTCTTCCTCTGAAAGACGGCGACCTGCATTTTCTGCTTGGTTCAACGTATCCTCACCTTCTAATACTTCGATGAGCATAGCAATGGAGAAGCGATCTAATGTAGGCGTAGTCTTTTGGATTTCATCAGCCATCATCCAATCTGATTCAGTATAGTTATTAATACGTTCTGTAATCTCTTCCCAGTTTGAAAGTAGCAATCTTGTAATAGGGCGATATAATTCAATGCCGAAATACTCGATTAAGCCAACAATCTTTTCCATATTTTCTAGGCTAACATTACATTCATTTTTTTTATTTTCAGATTCTACATATTCAAGTAAGAATTCCCGGTTATATTTATTTGTCACCTT
>OIFN01000395.1_pt1 | contig 14929 bp, 8 predicted proteins | sample 1582091 | NCBI WGS metagenome assembly OIFN01 (sample SAMN07501064, study PRJEB24779) | human gut metagenome
ACAATATCGCCAATTGATGGATGCAGGGATTAGTGTAACAAAATCTCAATCTATTGCATTAGGTAGAGGCTTAACAGAGGCTGAGCAAAAGAATCTTAAAGAGGATGTAGTACTCCTAGTTAGTAAGGCTGTTATATTGCCAAATGGTAAAACAGAAACTGTACTAGTACCGACTCTGTATTTAGCCCCAACTACAAAACGAGTAGACGGTGCAGCTAATTTGCAAGCTCAATCCATTAACCTTTCTGTTGATACTATGAAAAATAGCGGTAGTATTGTAGCGGATAAAGATGTGAATCTTACTGGTAATACTATTCACAATGACAATGGTCTTATCAAAGGTAATACTACTACGGTTATAGCGAATGATGAAGTTCGTAACACACAAGGGACTATTATGGGCAACGATACAGTCTCTGTGTATGCTAAGAAAGACGTCATTAATGAAGGCGGTACCATTACACAAACTAATGCAGCTGGTTCCACAAAGGTTAGTGCTGGTCGTGATGTAATGAATACAGGCGTACAGTATAAGGCAGCTAATAGCAAAGTTGAGTGGGATAGTCGAAATAATCGACGTGAGACGATAACCGGTGTAGATCAAGGTCGTATTGGTGGTGCTGGTGAAACAACAGTAGTTGCAGGCCGAGATGTATCTATGGCGGCAGGTGTTATTACCTCTGATGTAAATACGCATGTAGCGGCCGGCCATAATGTAACGATGAAAGCCATGAATGCTACACATGAACTGGAAGAACATCGTTTTGACAAGGGTAAATCTGGTGGCGGACACTCTCAAACGACTGAGTCTCATGATCTTGTTAACGCACAATCATCTGTGGGGAGTAGCATTGAAGGTAAAAATGTTTCTGTTGTAGCCTCTGCTGCCGTACAACTTGAAGGCAGTCAACTATTAGGGGCAGACACAGTAAAAGTATCTGGTGATACGGTTGAACTACATACAGCGAAGGCAAATAGTACAGTCAATCATGTATACCTAGATAAAAAGAAAAGCTTGGTAAAACGTGAAAGCACAAATGCGGTGGATAATGCAACTACTACAGCTGTGACAGGCTCTACAGTAAGTGGTAAAGATATACAGATTACAAGTGCTCAAGATGTAACAGGTCAATCTGCTCAAATTATAGGCGAACATACAGTAGATGTTACGGCTGGTGGTAAGGTAGAACTTGGTGCAGATAAAGCGATTACAGATGGTACTAGTGTATACCGTCATAAGAAATCTGGTTTGCTTGGTAGTACAGGAATAGGCTTTACTATAGGTAAAGAAAAACACAATATAGATGAAGCTAACCATGAAGAATCTACTGTACGAAATACAATTGCCAGCACGAAAGGTACTGTTACTGTCAAAGCGAATGATACCGTTCATCTCACAAGCGCTGATATTGTTGCAAAAGATGGTGCTGTGTTAGATGGCTCTGCTGTGACATTAGATGGCAATGTAGACCATAACCACATGTCCCATGATGAACGCTATAAGAAGACGGGTCTTACCGTATCGTTGGGCGGTGCAGTAGCGAATACGCTTACTAATGCGACTCGTACTATAAAACAAGCGGGTGGACGAGACGATAAACGGTTAGCCGCACTTGAACTCAATGAAGCGCGTCAACAATTGCAAGATGGATATGAAGCTGTAGATACAGCTTTACATGGAGCTAAAATACGAGATGCAGTGACTGGTAAAGTTGAGAAAGTAGATGGTAAAGCTAAACGAGGCGCTAAAAATATTGATGATGCGATAAATCTCTCTGTAAGTATTGGGAGTACTTCTAGAAAACAAGGGCAAGTAGTGGACACAAATACATATCAAGGTGGTACTCTTGTTAGTGATAGTGAAGTACATATCAAAGCTCGTGATGCTCAGCAAAGTGGTATCGGTTTAACTGGTGAAACAGTACAAGCAAAAAAACTAGTATTAGATAGCGCTAGTGATATCAACCTTGCAGCGGGTAAAAACACTGTAGATGTTAAGAATACTTATAAAAGCTCTGGTTGGAGTGTCGGTGCTGGTATTAGTTTGACTGGTGGCGGCCTTCTCAATATTAATGCGAGTGGTAATATGGCTCGCCAAAATGGCGATACCCATCAAGAAAGCTATGTACCAACGACGATTAAAGCCGCACAATTAGCACAACTTAAAGCAAAGCGAGATACTACTATTATTGGCTCTACTGTATCTGGTAAGAAAGTTGAAGTTGACACAGGTCGTGATTTACATATTCAAAGCTTACAAGATGTAGATAATTTTAAAGAACACAGTAAATCTGCTGGCTTTTCTGTTTCCTCTAAACCTAATTTCAAAGATCCAACTGGTAGTATAAGTGCAAGTGTAGGACGTATTGATAGTAAATGGAAAAGCGTAACTCACCAAGCAGGTATTTATGCTGGAGAAGATGGTTATGATATTAATGTAGGGAATAGTACTACATTAGAAGGTGCTGTCATTAAAAGTAAAGCTCCAAAAGCTAAGAATACATTGACTACTAAATCTCTTGAGATGAAAGATATCCAAAACGAAGCCGAGTATACCTATAGCAATAATGGGATAGGCTATAACTACTATGGTAGTAAAAAGAAACTCGAAGAGATGAAGACCAATGATAAAAAAGGCTATGATAAGATTTATAACAGCATTGGTCTAGTTCCAAACTTAGGCGTAGGATCTAAAGGTAAAGCAAGCTCTACTACTCAATCTGCTATTTCTGATGGTATAATAACAGTAGATGGTAAACAAATTGATACTAAGACAATTAATACCAATACAGAGAATACCTTACACCAATTAGATAAAATTTTTGATAAAAAGAAAATTGAAGAACGTCAGGAGCTAGCACGTTTATTTGCTAAGAATGCATTTGAAGAAGTGCATCGCTTAAGTGATAAATATCATTGGAAAGAAGGTGGCCCAGAAAAAGTAGCTTTGCATGCTGCAATTGGTGAGATTACAGCGCAATTGGCAGGTAATCCTAATGGATCTGGTGCTATGGCGGCAGGGATTAATGAGCTAGCTATTAAAAAGATTATTGATAAGGTGGGAAAAAATCATCCTGATCAAGCCCAAATATTAAGTGCCGCTTTAGGGGGAACAGTTAATAAACTATTAAATAAACCATTATCATCAGGAACAGCAGTTTCTAGTTATGGAACTAAGTGGAATTATGAAGGAATACGGGTCCCACGTGAATATCCTATTGCTGCATATTTAAATGCTGATGGGACATACCAATATGTTGATGAGTATGGAGATAAAATTAATCGTGAAGATATAAAACTTAATAATTTAGTGATCTGGGTTGAGAAGGAATATAATACAGGTATTGGATATACGATGATGATAAATCGAGATGGTAAGCCTGATGCTTATTATAATGGTTCAATAAAGGAGCAGGGAAAGGGGCAAACCTCAGGTGGTTGGGTTGTTTTTGGCAAAACACACTCAGATATAGAAGAGTATAGAACTCTAAAGGGTAGTGCTAATCCAACCGATGAAAAAGTTAGTCCTATGGATCCAATGATATCCAATTTCACAGAAAAAAAGAAAGGAATGTTTGGGGCACTTGGATTTAATATTGAGGACTCTTTAAAACATTATACAGATCCTTTAAATTTTAGTTGGTCAGCGGTAGTTTCGTCATTAGATTATAAGGCAAGTAAGGTTGCTAATAGATATCTGCCAGTTGGAACTATAATGAATTATGGAGCTATGCTTAAAGCAGATGGAAATTTTAATAAATATGGCGTTACCGGAGCTGCAACAAGAGTAAAAATGGATGTAGTATATATCGGTGGCATGTTATATGTGGGGAGTCGCCTAAAACCTCTTGCAGGGGCAGGGGCTAGTTATTTGAATGATACTACATTTAGTAATATTAAAGATGGTGTAGCACCTACACTTTCAGAAACAGAAGCAAAAAAAGATTTTGATAAGTGGTATGAGGACGCTTTACATACTACTGAGTAGTTTTGAATTCTTGTATAGGAGAAAGTAATGATAATATTATTTGCAGGATTTTTAGTGTTTTTGTTTTGTATGTATTTTATAAAAAATCCTTATTTTACGTTGAAAAATATTAAAATTAAACGTTCAAAAGCTTTGTTAGTAACAGAGATATCTTTAGGTATAATAATTTTCTTATATTTTCTTTTTGCGGGACATTTTAAAACGTTAAGATTGTTATTAGAATTAAGTGCTGTGATTTCGTTCCTATTAGAGATGTGGTTGAGAATCCCTGCGATTGAATCGGATTTTAGTTTATCTTCTGACGTAAAAGCAATGCTTAATCATAAAGCAAAAAAGGATTTTTACTCTACATTGCCGATTTTTTTGTTATTAACATGCATGGTTATATTTAATTATTTAAGAAGTTTCAAATAAAATAGGAGGAATTACTAGTCAGATAAAATCTTAATAATCAACATAAATATAATGAAATCAATAGCTGATATATATATCTGGAAATATTATATATCATTGCAACGATAAAGAATGATGGTAGTAAAGATATAAAACCAAGTGTTAATAATGTGATAAATAAAATTAATGAACTCTTAACCGAAGGAGGAAGACATGTTACAATCTATAATAAATATAGAGGGAGAAATGAAGAATATGTGATTCAAATTAAAAGTCAATAATTTAAAATGGTATTGATTGGATGAGCTTTTATGCGGATAGGAAAAAACTCAAAAAAATGGCTTGAGAGAATAGTTCTTTCTTGTTTAATAGTAGTAGGTATTATTTTGGGTGGTTGGCTTTTCTTTGCTACAAACTTTATGCACCCATTTATCCACTATTTGGATCTTAGGGGGGGGATAATATATTACAAAGAGCCAACTAATATAATTGCTTCTAATGTTCTTAGTTTTGATGAAGTACGAGGAAAAATATATTATATAACTACAAATGGTATTGGTGTATATAATGAATTCAATAACGATCATGTATTTATACTACATAAAGAGCCATCTAATGAAATCAGAATAAATGACATTACTAATGTATATCCAGAATTTAGTCGTTTCTCTGATTCGGAACAGGAAGTTTGGAAAAGTAAATTTTATGCTGACTTTAGGGAAAGAATTCCTATAGAGGAAGGAAACATAATTAAATTTCCATTCTTTTTCTCTAGCGAGACACGTGGGATTTATAATTTAGCTACAGGTTCTAAATTATCGAAAATTGATAAGTATAAAATTTCTAAAAATATATTTTATAATGTTGATTTTGGAAGCATTACAAAGATAGATTTAGAAACTGGTACAGTATGGAAATATTATTCGGATAAGTTATTGTTATATAATTTTAGCAGTGAAAATAGTGAGTTAAATACGAGTAGTTTTAAAATCTATGAAGAAGCTGAATTAACGAAAGAACAGAATAAAGATAAGATGTTAAAAGATAAAATTATTGTTTTAAATCATTATAGTCAATTTAGTAAAGAGGATAAGGAAGTTATAGAAGAATTATTTGTTAAGTTAGTCACTGCACGAGATAGTATGCGCTTAAAACCAGAACATAAAATGGGTTTAGAGAATTATTTAGAGTGAATTTAGATTGCTCTTTATTATAATGACACCTATATCTCCATAAAGGGGATATAGGTGTCGTTTTTATATTACAAAGTAATAAAAATCAGTATTGTTTAAAATCAAAGTTATTCTATTAGAATCTCTATATTTTAACGAATTTATAAGTGTTTTATGATAAAATAAAAGGTATGAATACTTCAACAACTCGGTCTATTACCTACAATGGTGACACAATTGAATATGAATTAACAATCAAGCGTGTAAAGAATATAAACATGCGTGTTCACAAGGATGGTAGTATCCATGTTTCGGCGAATGCTTATGTGCCAGACCATCGCATCGATGCGTTTGTTATTGAAAATATACCCTTTATTGAGCGGGCTCGTTTTAAATTAAAAGCATTAACGGCACAACGGATAGAGGCATTACAATATGTAACGGGTGAAACCGTATCTATTTTGGGCATGCCTGTTTCGCTAGAGGTGCTAGAAACATCTGGCAAGCCGCATATTAAGTTTGATGGTTCTAGTCGTATGGTGATGTTCGTTAAATCTGATTACACTTATGAAGACAAGCATAAATTAATGCAAACCTTTTGGCGCCAGCTAGGGGAAAAGGTGTTTACCCATTGGGCGAAGGTTGTGTATCAACGCTTTCACCAGCAACATATTGATGTACCCATGCCAACGGTAAAGCAACAGCACATGAAGAGTCGTTGGGGTTCTTGTACGCCATCAAAGCAGCTCATTAAGATGAATATGCGTTTATTAGAAGGACCTCAGGCCTATATTGAATACGTTATGGTCCATGAGTTTGCCCATTTTAAATACTTGGATCATTCCAAGAACTTTCACAATTTAGTGGCCCAATTTTTACCAGATTGGAAAGCCCGTAAAAAATCATTAAATATCTATTTTGCACATAGACCGTAAGGAGGTGTACCATGAAGCCATTTGTACATTTACATAGTCATACGGAGTTTAGTTTATTGGACGGCATCAGTCGTTTGCCGGATATGGTGCGCCGCGCGAAGGAATTGGAACAACCAGCCCTTGCCATTACAGACCATGGCAATATGTATGCAGCCATCTATTTTTATAAAGAATGTGTGGCACAAGGCATCAAACCGATTATTGGGTGTGAAGTGTATGTCACAGCAGGTAGCCGCCTTGATAAACCAGAAGGGCGTAGCCGTGAGCGATTAAAACATCTTATTTTGCTAGCCGAAACGATGGAAGGCTATCGAAACCTTGTTAAAATCGTATCTAAAGCATCTACGGAAGGTTTTAATTATAAGCCCCGTGCTGACCATGATTTGTTGCGTCAATACAGCAAGGGCATTATTGCCCTTAGTGCGTGTATTCAAGGGGAAGTGCCTCAATATATTCTGCAAGATAATATGGATGGGGCCCGCCGAGCTGTTGAATGGTACATCGAGACCTACGGTAAAGATAATTTCTTTTTAGAAATCCAAAATCACGGTTTGCCTGAAGAGTTACGTGCTCAGCAAGTGCTATGCCAACTAGCTGACGAATATGGCCTAGGCATCGTGGCGTCCAATGATTTTCACTATGTTATGAAAGACGACGCTGATGCTCAGGATATCCGCGTTTGTATTCAAACGGGCCGACGTCGCGCCGAAGTAGACCGTTTGAAATTCCCTAATGATGAGTTCTATCTAAAATCTGGGGACGAGATGGCGGAGCTCTTTGGACACATTCCTGGGGCTTTAGAAAATACAGTAAAGATTGCAGACCGATGCAATGTAGAATTTAATTTTGATGAACACCATTTGCCGCACTTTGACGTGCCTGAGGGCGAAACGTCTAAAACTTATTTGCGTAAAGTCTGTGAACGAGAAATACCTCGTTTATATGGGGATACATCTGATGAACTCAAAAAACGTCTCGACTACGAACTCGATGTTATCGGGACGATGGGCTTTGAAGACTATTTTCTTATCGTATGGGACTATGTGCGTTACGCGCGAGAACACGATATCCTTGTAGGTCCAGGTCGTGGTTCTGCAGCTGGTTCTGTAGTAGCTTATTTATTAGGTATCACAGGCCTTGACCCATTACAATACGATTTGCTCTTTGAACGATTCCTCAATCCAGAACGGGTAAGCATGCCTGATATTGATATCGACTTCTGCTATGAAAAGCGGGGCGAAGCCATCGACTATGTAACGCGAAAATATGGACAGGCTCGCGTGTCTCAAATCATCACCTTTGGTACAGAAGCGGCCCGCGCCGTTATTCGCGACGTAGGTCGTGTGCTCGATTTACCATTAGCTGAGGTCAATCGCATTGCGAAGATGATTCCTAATGAATTGGGCATTACCTTAGAAAAGGCCTTAAAGGGTAAAGATTTAAAAGCCTTATATGATACAGATCCTAATGTAAAAGAGTTATTTGATTTTGGCCAAAAGCTAGAGGGCATTGCTCGTAATTCGTCCACTCATGCGGCGGGCGTTGTAATTTCTGCGGACCCTCTAGATGACCATGTGCCTGTACAAAACTCTAATGAAGAAGGCTTTGTCACTCAATATGATAAGGATAATATCGAGGAATTAGGCCTGTTAAAGATGGACTTTTTGGGCCTCCGTACATTAACCGTTATGGGGGATGCTCTTAAACTCATCAAGGCAAACCGAGGTATTGACCTCGATTTAGATGCCATCCCATTAGATGATAAAGCGGCTTGTGAGCTCCTTACCAAGGGCGATACATCTGGCGTATTCCAGCTCGAATCCGATGGGATTACCAAGCTCGTTATGGATTTGAAACCTGAGCATTTTGAGGATTTAATCCCTCTCGTTGCACTCTATCGTCCAGGTCCTTTGGGATCTGGCATGGTGGCGGATTTTATTGACCGTCGTCATGGTAAAAAAGAGGTGACCTATTTACATCCGATTTTGGAACCGATTCTGAAAGATACGTTCGGCGTTATTCTCTACCAAGAACAGGTTATGCAAATTGCGTCTGCCATGGGCGGTTTCTCCCTTGGTCAAGCGGATTTGATGCGCCGTGCGATGGGTAAGAAAAAGGAATCCGTCCTCAAGGCGCAGCGTGAATCCTTTATACAAGGTTCTATTAATAATGGCATCGAAGAGTCCATTGCAAACGAAGTATTTGACTTGCTCGTTTACTTCGCCGGCTATGGTTTTAATAAATCCCATAGTGCGGCCTATGCGTATATTGCGTACCAAACGGCATATCTCAAGGCGCACTACTTCCCAGAATTTATGGCCGCTACCATGACTAGCTTTATGCAAAATATGGATAAGCTTACCTATTACATTAATGCCTGTAAAAAACATAATGTGCAGGTTCTCGGTCCCGATGTAAACCATTCCTTGCGTAGCTTTGCCGTACAAGGCGATGCCATTCGCTTTGGTCTTGGGGGCATCAAGAACGTAGGGGATAATGCTATCGATCGACTCATCGCTGAACGTGAAGCCAATGGTCTCTATACGAGCATTACCGATTTTTGTCGTCGTGTAGATAGCAAGGTCGTTAATAAACGGTTGCTTGAAAGCCTGATTCGTTGTGGTGCTATGGACGGATTCGAGGAAAACCGCAATCAGTTATTGCACATGTATGAAAGTGCACAGGCTGTAGGGGCTAAGCAGCAAAAGGATGCTGCCATGGGGACTATGAGTCTCTTTGGTGAAAGCACAGATGATGTCGATATGATTCCGGTACCGAATTTACCTGATTTATCGGAAGATGATAAATTGAAGGATGAAAAGGACTACACAGGATTCTATATTACGGGCCATCCATTGCAAGGCTATAACAAGGAATTGAAAGGCCTTTTTGAACTGGGGCAACTTCATGAAAACCCAGAGCGTTTTGATGGTCAAACGATTACCTTTGGCGGTCTCATTGCTGAAAGAGGGGATAGACCTACAAAACGGGGCGATGTCATGAGTATTCTTCGCATCGAAGATTACTCTGGTTCGGCTCAAGTGGTGGCATTTCCGAAGGTATTTGCTCAGAGCCAACAATTTTTGGCTGTTGATATGGTCGTTAAGGTGCGAGGCCGCGTTGATGCGGATGAAAAGGGTGTACAGATTATTGCGGACCGCATTGCACCGCTAAAGGTGAATTATAACAATGCACGACAAATCGCCATCCATATTCGAGGTGCCTATGATACGCCAGAGAATAGCAATGCGTTGAAGGAAATACTTTCACAAGCAGAAGGGCAAGTACCGACAGCATTATATTTACACAAACAACGAAAACGAATTAATTTATCACCTCAATTATGCTTTGCACCTACAGATGAAATCATCGCACGCATTGAAGCGGTGTTAGGTGAAGGTGCCGTAGAGGTGCAATAGAGTATATTAAATACCATCCCATTTAGGAGGATATATGAAACGTACAAAAATCGTATGTACCGTAGGTCCGGGCACGGATAAGTTCGGTATTTTAGAAGATATGATGCGCGCTGGCATGAATGTGGCTCGTTTTAACTTCTCTCATGGTTCGCATGAAGAGCAAGCGGAGCGCATGCAAATGGTGCGTGATGCGGCGATGATTGTCAATAAACCAATCGCATTATTGCTCGACACAAAAGGTCCAGAGGTTCGTCTTGGTCTATTTAAAGAAGGCAAGGTGTTCCTCGAAGCGGGGCAACAATTTACATTGACTACGGATGACGTGGAAGGCACGCAAGACATTAGTACTGTAAACCATAAAGGTTTAGTAGGCGATGTGCATGTTGGCGATACGGTTCTCTTAGCTGATGGCCTTGTTAGATTGACCATCGATGCTATTGAAGGTAATAACATCATTACCACCGTTCAAAACAGTGGTGAAATCGGCAATCGCAAACGGGTGGCCGTGCCAGGCGTAGCGCTTAGCTTGCCGCCTGTATCCGAGCAAGATGAATTAGATTTGCGCTTTGGTTGCCAACAAGGTGTGGACTTTGTAGCCGCATCCTTTATGCAACGCGCTAAGGATGTAGTGGCTATTCGTCGCATATTGGAATCTGAACAAAAGGATATTAAGATTATCGCCAAAATTGAAAATGCTGAAGGGGTTAATAATATTGATGAAATCCTCGATGTAGCAGATGGTCTTATGATTGCTCGTGGTGATTTGGGCGTAGAAATTCCGGCCGAAGAAGTACCGGTATTGCAAAAGATGATGATTGAAAAATGTAATCGCCTTGGCAAACCTGTTATTACGGCTACGCAAATGTTAGAATCTATGATTCAAAACCCTCGTCCAACTCGTGCCGAAGCGAGTGATGTGGCCAATGCAATCTTAGATGGCACCGATGCTATTATGTTGTCTGGTGAAACTGCTAATGGTGCATATCCGGTGGAAGCTGTTACGACCATGACACGCATTGCAGAGGTAACGGAGCAGTCTGCTATTTATGATCATAAGAGCAGAACGCAGGAAAGCGATGATGTGACCACTACTGAGGCTGTATGTTTGGCCAGTGTGCGCGTTGCAAGTGATCTTGGGGCAGCAGCCATTTTGACATGTACCGAATCTGGTCATACTGCGATTAGTGTGGCTCGTCATCGTCCAGATTGCAAAATTATTGCTATCACACCGCATGATGAAACGATTCGTCGCATGCAATTATGCTGGGGTGTTGAGGCTATCAAGGGTCGTGAAAATATTAATTCTGATGAAATGGTAAAACAAGCAATTACCGGTGCTCTTGGGGCAAATGCCATCAACTCTGGTGATTTAGTTGTCGTTACCGCTGGCGTACCATCTGGCTCTACAGGTACTACGAATATGATTCGCGTTCATATTGCAGGCAAGGTGTTGTTATCTGGTAATGGTATCCTACGTAAATCCGCTACGGGTCGCGTATTTATTGCAGCTAATCATAAGAATGATTATGAAAGCTTCCAATCCGGCGATATCCTCGTAGTAGGGACTATGGAACCAGAATTGATGAATATTGCTAAACGAGCAGGCGGTATTGTAGCCGTTGAAGATGGGTACACATCAGATAGTGCTATTGCAGGCATTACGTATGGCATTCCTGTCATCTTAGGTGCTAAAGATGCTCATGACGTATTGCTTGAAGGTGCAGAAGTAACCATTGATGGGGAACGAGGCAAAGTCTTTGCAGGCATTGCGAATGCTAGATAAGCAATATATAATGTAATTAGGTTGGTCATAAAAAGGAGTACGACTATGGATGATAAAGAATGGCGTACCTTTGTAACCGTTGTAGATGAAGGTAATATAACAAAAGCGGCTGAAAAGTTATTTGTTTCGCAACCTGCTTTGAGCTATCGACTGCGTCATTTAGAGGATAGCGTAGGGTACTCCTTGTTGCTTCGTACCACAGAAGGTATTGCATTGACGCCACAAGGTGAAATCTATTATGACTATTGCAAACGCATGCTGCATGATAGAGAGGCCTTAGACCATGCATTGACGTCGTCTACTGGTAAGATTCAAGGTACCTTAAAAATTGCATCATCTATTAATTTTGCAGATTATGAATTACCAGCTTTGTTGAAATCGTTCCGCGAACAGTATCCAGATGTACATATTCAAGTTAAGACAGCTTTCAGCCATCAAGTTGTAAAGATGTTTAATACTGGTGATTGTATGGTGGCGTTTGCACGCGGTGGCTATGAGGTATCCGGCAATTCAGAATTGCTATTGGAAGAACCATATTGTTTGGTATACAAAGAACTGGTGCCACCAGAATCGTTAGAGAAGGTGCCTTTTATTCGATACCAAACCGATGCATCGGTGGCTAATATCATTGAAAAATGGTGTGCTGAGCATTTTGAGGCACCTCCCATTGTGGCAATGGATGTTAATTCTATGAGTACATGCCGTCACTTTGTGCGGGCTGGGCTAGGCTGGTCTATCTTAACCTATATGGGGCTTGGATCTTGTAAGGATAAAGATATTTACGTTAGCCCATTGCGTAGCAAGGATGGAACATATATTACGCGTGATACCAATATGGTATACACAAAAGAGTCGGCCAATTTAATTGCTGTCAAAACATTTATCGAGTACGTACGAGATTACTATAAAAAACACACTGTCGTAGACGATAGTATTTTTAGAGAATATCAATCATAACATGTAAGTGCATGTATACATCTTGTTAGAGGTGTATGCATGCATTTTTTTCATTTACACCTAAAAATCTATGAGTAAAATGCATAAAAAGTATGAATGACAGTTATAAAAATTTTTATGACCCCTATAAAGGTAATCTATTTTTCATTATTCTACTAAACATCTATAATGAATGTAAACTTAAACAATGTAATTGATGTCGCGAGCGATTATGTTGCCAAGGAATAGATGATCTTATGTATGCCTAAGTTAGTTAAGAAAGGTAAAGACACACATGAAAGACAAATTATGGCGCGTTGCCGTTATGGCTGCCATCGTCGCAATTGCGTGGTTCGGGGGCACACCAGAAGGCCTTAAACCACAAGTATGGCACTTATTTGGTATTTATTTAGCAACAATCGTGGGTTTGGTATTAAAACCATTTCCAGTACCTATTACAGTATTATTAGGTGTTGCCACATCTTCTATTTTATTAAACAATGTAAAAGATGTATTAGTTGGTTATAGCAATACAGCATTATGGTTAATCTTTGCAGCTTTTGCATTATCCGTTGCGTTTGGTAAAACTGGACTTGGACACCGTATTGCGTATCATTTAGTTCGCGCATTCGGTAGTACTACACTTCGTCTTGGTTATGTAACTGCATTTCTTGATTTGATTTTATCCCCTGCAACACCGTCTAATACAGCTCGTGCAGCAGGTATCGTATACCCAATCAACTTGTCCATTGCAGAAGCCGTTGGTTCTCATCCAGGTGAAACTGCTAAAAAAGCAGGTGCATATCTCTTGCAAAATGGTTATTTTGCAACTAAGGTAACATCCTTCTTGTTCGCCACAGCGATGGCACCAAACTATTTAGCTCTTGATTTTGTAACAAAATTAACAGGCGTATCTTTGAACTGGGGGCAATGGGCTTTAGCTATGTTTGTTCCGGGTCTCATCATGTTAATGTTCATTCCTCTTATTGGTTATATGTATGAACGCCCATCTGTAAAAGAAATCGATAACAAGAAAATTGCTGCCGACGGTTTAGCTGAATTAGGACCTATGAAAGGTTCTGAAAAGGGCCTTATCGTAATTGCACTTCTTGCAATTGTGGGATGGATTCTTCCAACATTTGATATTAAAATTGATGCTACTGCTGTTGCTGTCGTAGCAATGCTTGCAACATTTGTATTTGGTATCATAACATGGGATGATTTGCTCAAAACTAAAGCCGCTTGGAATACATTAATCTGGTTCGGTGGTATTTTGGGTTTATCCTCTGCATTGACAAAAGGGAAATTCTTTGAATGGTTAGCAAAATACTTAGAAGTGCATATGAATTTTGGTTTAGATCCATTTATGATGCTCCTCCTTATTGCTGTTATCTCCGTTGCAGTTCGTTACTTCTTTGCATCTGGTACTGCTTACATCTCCGCAATGCTTCCAGTATTCTTGATTGTAGGTGTTAATGCAGGTATCGATCCTACATTACTAGCTTTCGTTTTGATTGGTACAAATGCGTATGGTGGATCCGTAACTCACTATGGTGCAGCACCTGGTCCAATTATCTTCTCTGCTGGTTACAACAATGTAAAAGATTGGTGGACTGTTGGTCTCATCTCTGCCGTTGTATGTTTAGTATTGAACTTCGTAATCGGTATTCCTTGGTGGAAAATTGTTGGTTTCATGTAAGTGAAACTTTTACAATGGAGTGTTAGAATTTAATTAGTTGTATTCAATATTTGTACAAGGCTCTCGCGACGAGCCTGTACAGATTTGGGTTTTATAAATCTTTTATAAGGAAAGGATGTAACATGGCACAATTAGTGAAAGCTGCGCAAGCAGGCTTCGACGAAAAAAATGATGCATTAGTTACGGTAGAACCGATTGCTAGCGGCATCGAAATCGAATTGACTTCCAAAGTTATGCGTCAATATGGCGACCAAATTAAATCTGTTATCTTGAACACAGTTAAAGAGGCTGGTTTTGATGGCGTAAAAGTAACTGTACAAGATAAAAACGCTTGGGATTACACAATTAAAGCACGCGTGTTGGGCGCATTAGAAAGGGGGAGCAAAGCATAATGGCTAACGATAAAACATTTCCAGAAGTAAAAACTAATCCGCTTACAGAAGCGGCTAAAAAACGCTTATCCCGTTCCATGATGTTCGTTCCTGGTAATACACCAAAAATGATTAACAGTGCTGATATCCATGGTTCTGACTCCATCATGATCGATATCGAGGATTCCGTGCCTATTACAGAAAAAGACACAGCTCGTCTTTTGACTGCAGAA
>OIFN01000401.1_pt1 | contig 14746 bp, 3 predicted proteins | sample 1582091 | NCBI WGS metagenome assembly OIFN01 (sample SAMN07501064, study PRJEB24779) | human gut metagenome
TTGAATGTCAGCATGAAGTTGGTTGTAGGCTCCACTATTTTCCTTGACTTGCTTATTGTAGAGGTCCAACTCCTGCTTTGCTAGGGAAATACGTTCTTGATAAACCTCAACAGATTCAAGCTCTTGATGAGCTTCTTGTAACTCCTTAAGACGTTCCTTAGCTTGGTCAAGCGCCGCCTTAGCCTCTTGATAGGCTTTAGCCAAATCTATCGATTTTTCCTGAGCCTTGGCTAACTCATCTTGATAATGGAGACGATCTGCCTCTTCCTTATCAAAGCGTTTGTGTAGATCTTGATAATACTGCTCAACCTTTCGGAGTAAGGCTTGTCCACAGTCTGCTTCATAGTCCTCTGAAAAATCAAAATCAAATTGTCCCTTAACTTGCTCCTGGAGTTCTTGATAGTGTTTTTCGAGAGCTAGCTTGACTTTAGCCACTTGGTCAAGCAAATCTTGACGTTTAGATTCAACTTCGCTCAAGGTAGCCTGACGGTTTGACAAGGTAGCGACTTTCTTTTCTTTTTGAGCTTGAAGTTCCTCCACCTGATTCATGAGATCCTTCAAGGCCGCTTCATTCGCCTGTGTCCCATCGACCTTAGGATGGTCAATGGAACCACAAACCATACATGGCTGTCCATCCTCTAATTCTGCCTGCAACTGGGCAATCATGAGTTGACGACGTGAAGCTAAAGTGGTTGCTAACTGGTCTTCCAATTCCTTGAGACTTTCTTGAGCTTGATCAATATCCAAAGATAACCCTTGTTGACGTTTTTCCGTCTTGGCCAACTCCTGCTTCAAGTCCTCTATTTCTTTCAGGTCCTGAGCCAGTTGATTATCCACATTGTAACCCACAGACTGGAGGAGTTTTTCGGCTTCATGCAAGCTATCTAAACTTAGGCGATTGGCCTCCAAATCTGACAAGGACTTGTTAAGAGTCTCAATCTTTTTCGACGCCTGTTGATAGGTTTCTTCCAACTGCTTGTAGTTAGTGCTTGAACGTTTGATTTTCTCCTGCTCTCGGACAAGACTCTGAGCATAGATAATATCCTCTTTCCAAGTTTCAAGCTCCTCTTCTTTTTGAAGAGAGTCCTTAGATTGAGCTGCGAGTGCCTCTTTTTGAGCCTTAACTCCCTCAAAAGCCTGCTGCTTTTCACTCAATTCTTCCTGAGCGATTTCAAGATCCTGCTCTAATTGCAGCAACTGCTTCTGATACTGCTTCAAGCTACTAATGGTTTCTTGTAAGCCATGAGCGAACTGTAATTCCTCCAGATGCGCTTTTACCTCTGCCTGTCCCTGAGCTCCCTCCTCAATTTCCAGACGGTAACGCTCCTTGGCTTGCTCCAATTCTTGAAAAATCTTTGCCAAATCTTGGGCAGTTTGCAAGCTCTTCTGCAGTTTTGCCAAATCCTCATGGGCATCCTTCAAGATGCTTTTTTGCCCCGTAAGACTTTCTTGACGCCGAGACAAAAACTCTTCAAGACGTGCCAATTTTTCAGAGGCTGGCGTTTGCGCCAAGACGGCTAATTCTTCCTCAGACCAAACCTGACTGGCAAAATAGCCATCTAGCTGAGCCTGACGCTTATCCATATCTTTATTGCTCTGACGAAGACGCTCTTCCAAGCTCTTTTGAAAACGATCAAAGATACCCGTTCCAAAGATTTTCTTCAAAATTTGAGTCTTAGTCTTGGAATCTTCTTTCAAGAAACGGCTAAAATCATTTTGCGGAAGGAGAATAATCTGCTTGAACTGCTCGGCATTGAGTCCCAAAATCTGCTCAATCTGGTCACTCACTTCCTTGATCTTATCCCCAAGCTTTTCAATTTCCTGACCACCAATCTTATCCACAATGACTAGGGAAGCCGTCGCCTTTTGCATAGTCGTACCCCCACCTCGCTTGGCTCTCTCCTGCTGGAGCACTCGCTCAATGCGATAAAGATGCTTGCCCTGTTGGAAGTAGAAAGTCACCTTGGTCAGATCGTCCTCTGGACCAGCGAAGGTTGACCGCATCTCCTCAACATTGCGGTCGCCACTGGTTGTGGCAAACAAGGCAACCGTCATGGCATCAAAGAGGGTACTCTTACCAGCCCCCGTGTCCCCACCAATCAAAAAGAGGGGAGCGTGGTCAAACTGGGTGAAATTGATGACTTCCTTACGATAAGGTCCAAAATTGGTCAATTCTAACTGAACTGGTCTCATTGTCCACTCCTTCCAATCTCCTCAAAAATACTTTCCACAAGGGCAGTTTGCCTCTCAGACAAGACATCGCCCCCAGTCACTGTCTGGTAAAAATCAGAGACAATTTCCTGTGGAGACTGCATTTCCAAATCTTTTAAGTGCTGATCTACAGTCAAGCTTTCTTCCCTGACATCACCCAAACGACTGAAAGTGATTTCTACAATGTCTGTCCCATAAATCTCTTCCAGACGGGCACGCACATTGATGCCCTCTAATTCCTTACGGCTGGACAATTGAATATCAAAGGCAAACCAGGCCTTTTGACAAGGTTGCTCCTTATAAAATTCAGGTGACATCAAGGTTTCAAAAGGCGCCTGTAAAACCACAATCGGCCGTCTGACCTCTAGAGGATGGAAGGTCTGAGACAAATCACCAGACGCATCCAATTCAAGAATATAGACACCCTTTTCTTCCTTACGCTTGGCTTCCTTGACATTAAAGGCGATTGGACTGCCTGAATATTGCACGCGCTTGGTCGGACTGGCAAAACGCGTATGGATATGCCCTAAGGCCACATAATCGAAAGCCTTGAAAAGGTCACTGGTCACATTAGAAAGACCACCTACCGTATTGCTAGTTTCAGACAACATCAATTCCCGTAGACTTTGACCATCGCTATCATCCTTCTTAGAAACCGCAAAATGCGTCACCAAAATATGGGCTTTTTCAGGATCAAAAGCTTTTTCCATATCTTCAATAATGTAGCCCAAGGCATCACAAATCCCCTGAATTTCCTTATCCTCATCGTCCTTATAGTAAATACGAGCATCAATAGGATCGATAAAAGGCAGCAGGAAAATCTGGCAATCCTCCAACTCAATAGGCTCAAAAGCCTCCTCCAAACGTGTGCTTAAATGAAGGCCCTGAGGTTGAAAGAAGTCACGCCCAAAATGCAAACGTTCAGCTCCATCATGATTACCACTGATAGCATAGACAGGAATCTGTTCCTCCAGTACTAAGCGGGCCAAGGTCTTATTAAAAAGCTTAATCGCATCCACAGGGGGCACCGCACGGTCATAGAGGTCTCCCGCAATGATAACCCCATCCACTTTTTCGCTAATAGCCAAATCCACAATCTGTTGAAAGGCCCACGCCTGCTCCTCCAACAAAGACCAGCCATTGAGGGTTCGCCCCACATGCCAATCTGACGTATGTAAAAACTTCATGACAGTCTCCTCATTCGTTTTGTCTTACTCTATTGTACCTTATCAAGCTAAATACTGCTTAAAAGATTCACAAACCTTGGGAGATTCCGTGAATTTTATCCACAAACAAAAAATCTCTCCCGAGCAATCACACTCGAGAGAGATTTTATTTTTGGATTTTATGAGAGATAAGGTGTGGAAATCTTAGTCTTGGTTTTTACGACGATTCATAGCCGCAAGTCCTGACATGAGTCCCATGACAACAACACCCATTGCTGCAAGGTTATTATCTGACTCACCTGTTACTGGCAATTGTTCATCGCCTTCTTTAGCTTTATCAGAACCATCTGCCTTCTTACCATCTTTATTTCCAGATTTCTTCTTATCTGAACCTTTACCGTCTGAAGCGCCATCAGCTGCTGATCCAGATCCAGAACCCTTAGATCCTTTAGAACCGTTTGAAGTTGCTTTTACAGCTTTAGAAGTTGAGCTTCCAGATTGACCACCATTGCCATTTGAAGGTGTTGAGCCATCTTCAACCTTACGGTAGATGTAAGTTACGACTGTTTGACCTTCTGTCATCTTGTCTGTAGATTTACCTTCTTGACGGATCAATTCATATTTCACACCGTTACGGTAGATGTAACGGTCACCATGAACATTAACTTCTGAACCAACAGAGTTAGTGATCACAAGTGGCATCTTGATTTGGTTACCATACTCGTCACGGTAGATAACAACGATAGTACCAACTTCTTTGTTAACTGCCGGTTTAGCAGGTTCTGCATTAACCACCTTGTAAACAACCTTTGTATCTTCACCAGGGTTGCTTGGTGTCACACCAGTCTTATCAGCCTTGTAACCTTTCACTTCAGGAACAAGTGTCATAGCAGCCTTAGTTGGATCGTTAGGATCATTTGTGTAAGTAACTGCTTCAACACCTGGGATTGGATTCCCTTTTTCGTCAACGGCAATAATCTTACCAAATTTAGTGTAAGTAACCGTTTCAACCTTGCTGTCCATAGTGACATCTTGAGAAGCCACACGACCTTTATCTGCGAAGTAACCGTTAACCATTGGTGTAATCACGAGATCAAACTTAGTCTTATCTGCCTTCCATTCACCTGCAGTAAGAATATCACCTGTTACAGAGTCAAGCGTCAATGAACGTTTCCATTGTGCTTTCTGAACACTGTCTGCTGGCAATTTAGCATTGCTATCTTTGCTTGCATAGTGAACAGTATATGTCACATCTTTAAGGTAAGCATCCTTAGCTGGCCATTTTGGACCGTTTGGTTGGTTAGGATAGATTGGTGTTCCTGGTTCGTGAGCATTGTCTGGATTAAAGTCAAGTGCTACACGTTTGAAGCTTACTGTCCAAGCTTGGTCAACTGTGCTATCCAAGTCAAAGCTTGCACCAGCTGGGTAACCATCTGTTACAAGGACATAGCCAAGGTCTTGATAGTGTTTGATACGTTCAGCTGTTGAATAGTTAACCGCTTCACCAGACTTACCAGCCAAAGCAACAGTTTCAAGGGTTGAACCACTTGTTTCATCACGGTAAACAACACTTGCTTTTTGATCATTCTTAACGTAAACAACCTTAGTATCGCTAGACAAGTCACCTGGTGTTGCAGGTACTACCTTAGCAGTGTAACCTGGGATAGTTGGCAAGTTCTTGTCAACTGCAATCATCTTAGTTGGATCGTTAGGATCATTGATGTAGGCAGTATCAGAGACACCTGCAATTGGCTTACCATTTTCATCGACAATGACAAATTTACCAAAAGCCTTATAAGTTACGGTGTCAGTTGCTTCTGGAGCATCTGGAGTTACTGTCTTACCACCTGCTACCGCTTTATCTGCAAAGTAACCATTAACAACAGGAACCTTAACTGTACCGTAAGTGTGGCTAGTTTCGTTCCAAGTCACCTTACCAGTCGCTTGGTTATCCTTACCTGCAAAGGTATAGTCAGATTTCACATCTGCAGCTGGAGTTTTATCGCCTGCACCTTGGAAGGTAACCGTTTGTTTAGTAGCCTTAGTCACATCGTTAACGATTGCTACGTAAACGACACGAGTGTCTTCACCTGGATTTGATGGTGATGCAGGGACAACCTTAACAGTGTAACCAGGAATACTTGGAAGCGTCTTGTCGATGGCAATCATCTTAGTCGCATCATTAGGATCGTTCGTGTAGGCAGTTGTTGATACACCTGGAATTGGATTGCCATTTTCATCCACAGCGATAAATTTACCAAAGGCTTTGTATATCACTGTGTCTGTCGCATTTGGTGCATATGGAGTAACTGTCTTGCCACCTGCTGCGGCTTTATCGGCATAGTAACCAGTAACAACTGGAGTTTTGACTGTTCCATAAGTGTGAGTCGTTTCAGTCCAAGTTGTCGTATTAGTTGTAGGATCTTCTTTACCGTTGAAACTAAAGTCATTTTGAGTGTTAGCAGCTGGTGTCTTCGTATCAGCACCAGTGTAAGTTACTGTTTGACTTGTTGCTTTTGTGACATCTTTAGTGTCTTTTTCAACGATAATGTGGTAACGGTAACCTGGAGCTAGGTATTGACCACCACCATTGGCATCAATTGAAGCGTCCAAACCTTGTGAACCGTTAGCAAATTGAACAAGGTCAACGACACGGCTTTGGTTACGGTCCCAAGCACGTTCTGAGCGGATTGTTGCAATACCGTTATTATAGTCGTATTGACGTTCTGACTTCAAAACATCTACATAAGCATTAGCTTTAGATTTGTCAGCAGAGGCATATTTGATGCGGTATCCTGCTGGTACTGGTGGAAGTTCTGTTACACCAGCATCGTAGATTTTATTGTAAGTCTTACCGTTTGCTGTGATTGTTTCAGTTGAGTTATTGATACGGTAGGTTGAAGATCCAGGAATCTTGTTTCCTGCTTCATCAACGTAGTCAATAATACCAAGGTTGGCATAGTTAACGACAACCATATAGTTACCATTTGTAATGTAGTCATAAGGTCTCATAACCCCACGATTATCACGACCAACTCTAAGATTGTTGATGTAATCAATGTTAACAAAGTATTGCTGACGTTCTGGCAAATAAGCAAGTTTGTAGCCTAGGTTTGTCAAGTCAGGGTTTGTTGAGCTTGCTCCAGCATTTGTCAAAACAGCAACTGCATCAGCTGTACGAAGGCTACGGTTTGATACCGCAAGTCCCATAGCGTTGATGAGATTTTCAGAGTTAAGGCTTGCTTCAGCAGCATTCAATTCACTGCTTGTCACGGCCAACTCACTAGTCGCTACTTTAAGGACGCTATTTACAGCATTGGTTGTAGACTCTGCGCTGGCAGTTTCTGCTGCAGTCGCAACTGAAGCGGCTGCACTTGTTTGTGCTGATACTTGACCAGCAACAGGAGCTTCGGCTACTGCTGTTGAGCTAAGAGCTTGTGCACTAGTCGCTACAGATGAAGCAGTCGCTGCTGCAGATTCAGAGTTCGCTTGCGATGCAGCCTGAGAAGCTGCTTCTGAACTAGCTGCTGTTTGACTAGTTGTTGAAGTTGCTTGGCTTTCTTGAGCTGCTGATTGTGGCTGTTCACTAGCCAAGGCCACAGTAGAGACTGAGCTTGGTGCGTTTTCTGTTGTTGCTGGAGCTACTGATGCTGTTGTTGGCGTTGATTGCTCCACGACGACATCTGGCTCAGCAGTTGTTTCCATACCTGCGGTAGTTGGTGCTACCGTTTCATCAGCTTGGGCACCCTGTGCATTTGAGAAGATTGAAACTCCCAAAAGGACAGAGGCTACACCAAAGCTGTATTTTCTTAATGAAAAACGTTGGCGTTTATTAAACATATCTCTCATAATAATAAATTTCCTCAATATCCAAATTACTTTATATACAGTTTCCATTTTATACTATAATTATTAAATTGTCAAATATATACTAATAATTGTGTAAAAGTTTAACTTTTATTAGAAAACATTAATTTAAAACTTTTATCTAAGTCCTTTGAAACTTCAAAACGTTCGTGCTTTTATTTACCACAATCCTCTGTTTTGTTAGTTCTATAATTTTCAAAATACTTTCATATCAAACCATTTTTCATTAAAAACGTTCATCACCCTAACCTTATTTTTTTGTTTTGGTGATATTTATTAAAATACAAAATACTCTCCCTTCAAAAAGAAAAATTTTTTAACGACTCAACTCACAGTTCTCTCAACCCCTTGCCAATACTGACATAGAGACTCCTTACTACTCCTTTTTCGAACAAACTCAAAAATCCCTTTGGCATTTACCAAAAGGGATTTTTTCATCTATTATTTGAAAATAGAACTTGTGAAACTATCTGTCTCTTGTAGGAGTTTCTTATAGACAGCTTCTTTGAGTTTAGTCGTATGGCTTGTTGACACTGATTTATTACCGTTATTATCTGTTTTAAGACTTGCAGCATCTTTGGCTACTGCCGCTTTAAACATGGCCAACAAATCATCGTAAGAGCTTACTGATGTACCATCAATAGTAACTGTCGTCAAACCATGAGACGCTTTTTCTTTCACTTCTTTGAAGTAGGCCTTCTTGAAGTCTTCTAATGAGTTGAACTTCCCATCAGAAATCTTGTTAATGATAAAGTCATCCCCAAGGGTGTTCTTACCAGCCGCTTTAGCTTCTTGTTTATACTTGTTGGTCGCATAACCTAGGAAGCCTTTTTCATAGCCGTAGTAACCCCAGAGTCTGAAAGTATTATGCTTGAAGGACATAGCACCTGGAGAGCCCTCACTGGTATTACCACCATAGATGGCAGACATCATAGGCACATTGACATAGGCAGAAGAGAAATCCTCAGGTTTATAAACACCATTTCCAGGTCCACGATTGGTCATGAAGTTATTATCTACAAGGTCATCAATAGAAGTCAAGTTAATAGCCTTTTCACTATCACTTAGAGCACGCACCTTGTCGTATTGGTTTTTACTGTTACCACGTAACTGTTTATCTACCTTCTTGAACCATGCGTTATTGAGCTCTTGCTTGCCTTGACTGAGGACTGCTTCCCCTTCCAACGAATCAAGAAGCATAAGGGTATCGTTGTAGCCTTTCATGTAACGATCGATGGCTTCACGCGACTTCAACTTGTTTGGATTAGTGTTGTACCACTGATTACCGTCATTTTCTCTTTCAAAGGCCATGTTAAGTCCCAAGGCCCCGTATTCACCTTGATGGCCCTGAGTAGCTGGTGATTGCAACATCCCTTGGGCATAAGCTTCAACATCTGTTCCTTCACGACGGCCAAAGCCTCCAAAGTAGGCAATACGGTCATTGATATGAGTTGTTTCATGAGTGAAGGCCGAAGCACCGTACTCACTAATCATGTTAGACATGACGAAGGTAACCTTGGCACGATTATCGTATGGATTGTCGTAGATGGCAGCATAGGCACCGGCCATGGCTCCGTTATCACCATAGTACTCACCGACTGGTCCATAGATTTCACGGATTGGCGCATAGACTTCTGTACTGTTCTTGAATTGGCCGTAGCGCTCTGGCCAACCTGGCCAACCATGGCCCCAGACATAGAAACCTTCCCAGACTGGATTGACAATGTCTTTGAACAATTTGTTTTTGACATTATCCGCAGCCAATCTTTGCCAGAAATCAAGATAGTTGATTTGACGTTGAGCGGCTAGATCAATCTCAGGTTTCAACTTTTCTAAGGTTGTATTGTACTTGTTAGCCGTACCATAAGACATGGTGTCATAGGTTGAAATCAAGAACATCTCTGTTTTATCAAGATTCAATAATGGCAGAATCATTTTTCTGTGTAGGCCACGTGTTAAGTTATCGTAAGCACGATACTTGTGCTCACCGACACCTTCATTTTGAGATGCCTTCTCAACAACGTAGACCTTATCCTTAGCAGCATCGATGAACCAATCATTCATATTGTCGATAGTGGTAAAGAGTTTTCGGTTGTAATTAAGGAAGTCGGTCAGATCACTAGAAAGGGTACTTTTGGCGAGAACTTCACCAAAAGCATCGTAGGTTCTTGAACCACTGATATAATTTTCCTTAGAGCCAATCTCAATCAAACGGTCAAGGACATCCACATTTTTACCATAGAAATCTGGTTTGAAGAGCATGATTTCCTTGATGTTAACATCATCAAACTTCACACCATAGTAGCGATTCAAGTAAGTCAAACCTAACAAGAGGGCCGCTTTATTTTTCTCAACCTTGTCAAGAATCATTTGTTGGGCAGCTGGTGATTGGTTAAGCTGATGGTCCTCATTTTGAACCAGCTTAGTCACCAGGTTAGTTAATTTAGCCTTAACAGCGTCAAAACTTTCTTCTAAGAAGAGGTTCTTGATAGCATTGACCTTGTTTGGACCGGTACGACCAAGTTTTTGGTAAATCGGATCAGACTGCAACTCAATCGGCTTAAGAATATCAACAATACCATTGATAAGACTTGAGTGGTCTTTTTGAACGATATTCGGAGTGTACTTGATACCCAAATCAGTAACAGTGTACTCTTTAACATTGCTCAAACCTTCTGCACTCTCTGAAAGCTTGAAGTAGTCTTTGCTTCCATCAGCATAGTGAACAATAATCTTGTTAGCATCGCTTAGGTCTGTAACAAAATTACTGTCTTTCATTGGTGTCACTGAGAGCACATCTTTGGTATTCAAGTTGTGGTCTTTAGCCAGTTTATTTGCTTGATAGACAATATAATCCTTGTTATAGAACGGTTGAAGTTTCTCAATATTCTTATAAGCCTGGTTGTATTCTGGATTATAGTCTTGAATATTGGCAAAATCAGCTTGACTAGAAACATTGTTAAGCGTATTCAACGCGTAAGGCTCGCTAACAAATGTATCAGCTGTGATGTTGTAACCTTCAACACGCTTGTCAGCTTCTTCCTTGGTCAAATGTTTGAGCTTATTCGGACTCTTAGTATCTTTACCAGTACCATCTTCGGCCGAGCTGTAACCAACAACACCAAAGAGATCTTTGATGTATGGACCACCATCTTCATCATTAACATCATTCGAAGCAAAGATTTCTTGGCCCTTGATAACCTTGGCATAGGTCACATTGTCTTGAACAGCACCGTAAGGCCATGTCTTAGCGACAATACCACCGACATTTCTTGTGTTTTTAACATCAAGAACACCTTTAGCTACTGAATTGGTTACCTTAGCCTTCGTTCCTGATTTCCAACTGTTGAGCATGTAAGTGACAAATGGCACCAACATACTTGCGTTGGCATTTTGAGCTGTAATGGTCGCATCGACATAGGCTCTGTTGACGAATCCCATGTAGTTTGAACCAGCAATCCCACCCACTGTCGAGTTATTACCGACAGAGTTGATTTTACCGATAAAGGCAACATTTTCAACCTTGCCATCTTCATCAATTTTATTGACAATACCTGCAACGTCATTGTTACCAGTCACTGAACCAGCCACCTTAACATCTTCAATCAGACCTTTGTTTTTAAGGTTAAATCCAACCGTCGCGATTTGATTTTGACCAGAGCGATTGATGTCTACATTTTCAAAGTTGATATTCTTGATCGTTCCGCCATTGATGACATTAAACAATGGATGCTCTAAATCATAGATGGCATAGCGTTTGTCACCATCACTGAGCAACTTACCAGTAAATTCGGTCGTAATGTATGATTTGCCGTTTGGAACAACGTGACGAGCACTCATACTTTGACCCAGCCTAAATTCACCTGAAGGATTAGCCTGAATGGCATTGACCAACTCAGCAAAATCGTAGTAAACATTGGCTTGGCTAGCCTGAGGTTTCTCAATGTAATAGCTATAGGTTTGAGCAAAATGGTTTTGGGCATCACGTTGAACCAAATTGTCCGCTACTGCAGTTACCTTATAAACCGCCTTGCCTTCAACCGTTGTTTCTTCGATGGCTTTTACTGCCAAGTAAGTGGTCTTCTGATCCGCAGAAGTCATCTTCAAGTAGTAATTCGTGAGATCCTGAGGTACAGCTGCCAGACGAGTCTCATCCACTTCTGTTTGATTGTCATACTTAATCAAATCTGTACGTGCAAAATCTTTAAGCTCAACCTTCTTGAGATCCAGTTGGAGAGTTTGGTCTGCCAAAACCTGATTCTCCTCACCATTGCCACGATCATAGGTCATGGTTGTTGTGAGGGTATATGGCTTGTAATAGTCTAAGTTTGTTAGGTCAGCAGTCAAGGTCGTGCTAGGAATATCAAGCGTTTGAACAACCTGTCCATCCTGCTTGAGGACTGCTTTAATAGTCGTGATAGCTGCTGAACCTGGATTCGTCAAGTTGTAGCTAAGCTTAGCACTTCGACCCAAGTCATCCTTATCAATCTGTGTCAGCGTAAGTACTGGTTTTTCAGACACCTTGATCCCTTTGTGAACGATACGATCTTGAACAGGAACTAGCACGATTTCAGTAACAGTTGGTGCCTCAGACGTCTTATTCCCTTTGTAGGTCTTATAGACTTTGGTGATTTTGTTTTGACCTTTTTGACCTTCTTGAACAACCTTTAGAGTGCCCTTTTCAAGACTATCATCTTCTTGGACAATCTCTTTAAATGGAAGCTCTACAATAGACTCTTCCGTCGTTGTTCCATCTAGGGGCTTGCTGCCACGACGAAGTTTTCTAGGTTGTGGCACCTCAATAACCTTACCTGACACAATAGTTGGCTCACCAACCTTGACACCATCAATGGTTTGGTAAATTTTCTGGATTTCTTGGCTACCTTTTTGACCTTCTTGCTCGACAACCTCTTCATCCACATACTTGCTATCATCAGTGATAACTTCGATAGGATAATCGATGGCTTGCGTTTCAGTCTCTGTGACACTTCCAACAACTGGAGTGTGGACAGGATTCTCGGGTTGGACAGCCGCCTCACCTTCGTGACCAACTTCTTGGGTACCCTTGGCTTCCAGTTTGCCAGTATAGTCTGGATTAGCAGGTTGAACAGCTGCTTCGCCTTCATGACCGGATTCTTGTGTACCCTTAGCTTCCAGTTTACCAGTATAGTCTGGATTAGCAGGTTGAACAGCTGCTTCGCCTTCATGGCCAACTTCTTGGGTACCATTGGCACTGATCGGTCCAGTGTACTCTGGATTAGCAGGTTGGACCCATGCTTCACCCTCGTGACCAACTTCCTGCGTTCCATTAGCACTTGTAGTATCGCTACTGATTGAACCTGTGTACTCTGGAGCGACAGGTTGAACAGCAGCTTCGCCTTCGTGTCCAACTTCTTGGGTACCATTAGCACTGATTGGGCCCGTATATTCAGGGGCAACAGGTTGAACCAAAGCTTCACCCTCATGACCTACTTCTTGTGTTCCATTAGCACTAATTGGTCCAGTGTACTCTGGATTAGCAGGTTGAACAGCTGACTCGCCTTCGTGTCCAACTTCTTGGGTACCATTAGCACTAATTGGTCCAGTGTACTCTGGGTTAGCAGGTTGAACAGCTGACTCGCCTTCATGACCTGATTCTTGCGTACCTTTAGCGCTAATTGGTCCAGTGTACTCTGGATTTGCGGGTTGAACAGCTGACTCGCCTTCATGACCTGATTCTTGCGTACCTTTAGCGCTAATCGGTCCAGTGTACTCTGGATTTGCGGGTTGAACAGCTGACTCGCCTTCATGACCTGGCTCTTGTGTTCCTTTTTTCCAACTGATTCCCTTACTATCCCTATCAGCTGTCCCCTGACTAACTGTATTATCTTCTTTTATTGAAGACTCAAACCCTTGCAAAGTATTCTCCAAAGGTTGTTCAAGCTCCGGCTTAGCAGAGTAACGCAGATAACCCACATACTCATAACCATCAATGGCAATAACACCCTTAGCCAAATCTTCTTTATTTGAAACCGCAAGAGTTTGATTATAGGCCTGCAACTCCTTGTTTTGCAAGGCAAGAACCTCTATCGGCACAAGGAGACTTTGCCCTGCGGCCCCAATCAAGACCAAGCCAATAATTTTTTTACGATGTTTTTTTGAAAATAGCAACACAGCCATAGTCGCTGTTGCCAATCCCAAACCTGTCGCTGCCCAGTCAGAACTTCCTGTCTGAGGAAGAGTAGCTTGACTGTCTCCCTTACGTTTATAAACCAGATAAAAAGTGTCCTCATTTTGATATTCCTTAGGAATAGCATGTACCACTTGCTTCTGCTCTTCAGCTGTTAATTCATTTTCTGTGACATAGGCCATGTGTACCGATGCATCCGAAGTAACCTGGTCTGCCGAAACTGGTTTAGACACGAAAAGACCACCTGCTAACAAGAATGTCCCGATAGCAACTGGCCCTACACCTACTGACAATTTACGAATGGCGTATTTTGTCACTTTTTCAAAAACATGATTTGCTTGTTTCATTCAAAATCTTCCTATATGTTAATCCTTGTACCCCAAGGCACGTCAAAAAAACGAAGACGTTATTGAAAAAACACGCACTCTATACATTTATTAACCTTCTTCCGAAGTCTATCATATCCTTTTTTTAATCTTTAAGCAAGTATTTTCTCTAATTTTTAATCAATATAAAAAACGAATTATGATTAGTAACTAGATCCTCGTGAAAATAATCAAACCTTTTCATATAAATAATTCCAAAGACTCTAACATTTGTAAGAATATTCTCTTGATATTCAAACAAGTGATGTATTTTGAGTTAAATAATTTTATAAATCATGCTAAGATCCCCATATATCTAACATTTTAATTGAAAAGATAAATAAAAACTACTAATTTTAATAAAAAAAATGCAAGAACTTCTCTCGCATTTTTTTCGTATTAATATTCCAGAAATTACCCATTACCTTGAGAAATACTATATGGATAATCTAGCTAACAAAGAGTTTACCATAATATAATCTAAATATCAATCGTCACACAATCTCATTCTATATATCTTTTGTGTATGAAAGAAATATTTAGTCTCTTAAATTAAACACCTATATATTTTCAAAACATAAAACATTAAATTGTAACCATGCATTGACGCTCCCTGAAATCTCCTCAATTATAAATTAATTAGTCTTAAACTAAATTCTATTTTCCTATATATAGTCTGAAAATCCATCTCAACATATCAGAAAATATTATTTTTATAAAACTTGTTGCAAAATTCTAATTTTACTGCTATAATCACGATAGTAGACTCATATTTAAATGAATTTATCTTCCCCTCGTCTCTAATTAACTTCTATCATAGAGACTTCACATTTAGCTTCAAACTTACATATTACTCTTGTATGAGCTACTATTTTAAAGAAGCTCTTTGTCAACTGTAGTGGGTGACGAAAAGCTAACATCTAGAGAGGACCAGATAGGTCTTCTCTTTTTGTATATGAAAACACGTT
>OIFN01000408.1_pt1 | contig 14459 bp, 8 predicted proteins | sample 1582091 | NCBI WGS metagenome assembly OIFN01 (sample SAMN07501064, study PRJEB24779) | human gut metagenome
TTCTTTGAAACCTCGTGGCGCAACTAAATTTGAAATGACAAGATCATAGCTACCCGTAGCATTGTTGAGACCAGTGATAGCAAGGTCGGCTTTGGGATCTGACAAAGTAACTTTTGTTTGTGTGCCCCCTACACCAATTCGTGAGCCATCATTTTGGATATAGTAAAGATGAACATTGTAAAGACCAGTTACGTTTTTGTGGTTAGCTACTTGAACAGTAACCTTGTAATTGCCATCTGTTTGACGTGTCGCTTCATACCAACGAATATCATCTTGACCATCAGCCTCAGACCAGACTGGGACTTGAACCGTTCGGACACCCTTAGGGCTATAAACATCGCTGATGACCACATCAAAAGTGCCAGCGCCATTGTTATTTAAGATAGAAATACTACCACTTGGCTTAGTTTCATTGACATCAACCACGGTCTCAGTCAAATACTGACGGTTGCCATCCTTATCGACGAGATAAACATCCGCTCTGTATTTACCAGTTGAATGTTTGTGATCTGAAGCCTTAATCGTCACACGATAGCTTCCGTCTGCTTACTTACTTGCCTTATGCCAAACCAAGTCATCCTGTCCATTAACAAGACTCCATGATGGGACCAAGATTTCCTTCAAGCCATACGGTGCAACAATATTACGAACCACAGCATCAAAAGTACCTGTCGTAGCATTGTTATTTTCAATCGTTAGGCTGGCACTTGGACGCGATTGGCTAACTTCCACCACTTTTTCAGTCAAGTAGAAACGCTTGTTAAAATTATCTACGATATAAGCATCTGCACGGTATTTACCAGTTGAATTTTTGTGGTCACTTGCCTTAATGGTAGCTCGGTAAGAACCATCTGCTTGCTTCGTCGCCTTATGCCAAATCAAATCATCTTGACCACCAACGAGACTCCATGATGGGACTAAGATTTCTTTCACACCTGTAGGAGCAATGATATTTTTTACCACAGCGTCAAAAGTGCCTGTAGCTGCATTATTATTTTCAATCGTTAGGCTTGCACTTGGACGAGAGTAAGTTACCGCTACTACTTTCTCAGAAATATAATGTCTCTTATTTGTTCGGTCAACAACATAGGCATCTGCACGGTAATTGCCGGCTTCACCCTTGTGATCAACCGCCTTAATCGTTACACGATAAGAGCCGTCCATTTGCTTGGCTGCCTTATGCCAAATCAAATCATCTTGTCCATTGGCTAGACTCCAAGATGGGATAAGAACCTCTTTAACACCCAATGGTGCAACAATATCTCGAACCACTGCATCAAAGGTACCAGTTACCTTGTTGTTGTTCTCAATTGAGAAGCTTGCCTTAGGTTTTAGAACATCAGTATCATGAGAATGAGTCAACTTAGCAGGTTCAGCCACGGTATTGTTTGAAACCTCAGAAGCAGTCGATACCGTCACATTTTCTGAACTCGCCACTGTGTTCGCCTGAACTACAGATTCAGAGGCAACGACTCTTGATTCAGATGCTACAATCGTTGTTGAGCTTGCTTGACTAACTTGTGGAGCACTTGAGTTTGCTACTTCACTTGTGGCTGTAGGTGTTTCCGCAACAGTTGAACTTGGTCTTGCTGATGGTGACTCTTGTGCAAGGACTGCTCCACCACCAAAAATATCTGCTGCAGTCGCAGGTTGATACTGGTTCCCTTCAGTAACCGTAGGCATTTGCGTAGCTACCTCATCAGCACTGGCTACCTGAGTAGTCACCGCCATGAGAACAGCTGCACTGGCATAGTAGATAAAATCTTTTGTTCGCATTTAACTTTCCTTTGACACTTTTTAATACGTCACCCATTTTACCATAGAAAATGTCTTACGAATAGAGCAAAAGTGATAATTCTCTAAAAAAACTATAAAAATGATAAAAAAATAAGTAATTTCCATGCTAAAAGTATCAACATTATCCAAATAAAGAACCTAAAAACCTATAAATATAAGATTTCATACGTGTATATAATATTCTGAAAATGGATAACTACAAAATATGACTATCAAAAATTTACACTAAAAAAGCCCTTAGAAGTTTCCTTCTAAAGACCTTTGATTGATAGATTAAGCAAAGACAGAGAAGAATGGTGCACCAAGCTTAGTATCCATTGCATCTCGACTCTGAACACCATGAATGTAGTCCAATGAATACCAACCATTGTTATTGGCGTTAAATGGATCACGAACATAAGTTTTACCATTATCATAGCCATGAAGCACGATTTCATGCGTGTAAGGATAATTGATAAATTGGCTTGCTCCTACTGCTGCCAGAACGTGTTGGCCTGACATCAAAGCTGAAGCAATGTTAGCAATGCTTGAAAGCATGTTGCTCTTGAGACCCCAATTTTTACTTGCTAATACAATACCATCCGCGTCTGTACCAGCAACTGATGTTTTATTGAATGAATTTGTATTGTAGTACAAATAATCCGCAACTGTCGTTGGTGCAATTACTGTTCCCAAAATATCTGTAAAAGTCATGGCAAGTGATGTTGGAACACAACCTGACTGGTCCATATTGCTGACACCATACCACTTAGAAGCCCAACGAGGATCACGTTGAGAATAATAAGTCGTCTGAGGCTCAACACGACGATTACGTGGAGCAAGAGCTGTCTCACCAAGGTTGAATCCGTCTACAGTATTGTCTACATAGTCTACATAAACATGAGTCGTATAGTTACCGATGAGATTCTTATGATTAACAGTCGATACATTGATTTCAGTATGTGTTCCAGTAGGTGCCGTATTGTACCAAGAAAGGTTTCCTTGGTTGCTTTCTGACCATACAGCTACACGGATATTCTTAATCTGACGTCCTTGTGGCGCTTGATCAACTACAACTGTAAAACTACCTGCTTCTGAGTTAACATTAGTGATATAGGTTTGCGTTTTAGTCTTAGCATTACGGAATTCAAGAGTTGTCGTTGTCCCTCCTACACCAACTTGTGACCCATCATTTAAAATGTAGTACAAATGAATATTGTACAAGCCTGTTGAATTTTTGTGGTTAGTAGCTTGAACATTTACCGCATAAGTGCCATTAGCTTGACGTGTTGCTTCATACCAACGAATATCATCTTGACCATCTTTTTCAGACCAAATAGGTACTTGAACAGTACGAACACCTTTAGGACTATAAACATCACTGATAATGACATCAAAAGTACCAGTATCTTTATTGTTATTAACTACTGAAATGGTACCTACTGGTTTATTATGTTTTACGTCTACAATTGTTTCAGTGACATAATGACGTTGGTTGGCATTATCTACGATATAAAGGTCAGCACGGTAATTGCCTAGAGAATTCTTATGCTCACTAGCCTTAATAGTAACACGGTAGCTACCATCAGATTGGCGACTAGCTTTGTGCCAAACAAGATCATCTTGTCCGTTAACTAGACTCCATGATGGAACTAAGACTTCCTTAACCCCATTTGGTGCAACGATATTACGGATAACAGCGTCAAAAGTACCTAAATCAGCATTATTATTTTCAATAACGAGACTTGCACTAGGGCGAGTTTGAGTAACTTCTACCACTTTTTCAGTGAGATAGAAACGTTTGTTAGAGTCATCTACAATGTAGGCATCAGCACGGTATTTACCAGTTGAATTCTTATGATCCTTTGCCTTGATAGTCACTCGGTAAGAACCATCGGCTTGACGACTTGCCTTATGCCAGATAAGGTCATCTTGACCACCAGCTAAACTCCATGAAGGAACAAGAACCTCTTTCAAACCTGTAGGAGCAACGATATTACGAACAACGGCATCAAAAGTACCTGCTGCAGTATTATTGTTTTCAATTGTAAGGACACCACTTGGTCGAGCATAATCAACAGACACTACTTTTTCGGCAATATAATGACGATTGTTAGCGTTGTCCACGATGTAGGCATCAGCACGGTAATTCCCTTTATTGCCCTTATGCTCACTTGCCTTAATGGTGACACGATAGCTACCATCATTTTGCTTGGTTGCCTTATGCCAAATAAGGTCGTCTTGACCATTTTCAAGACTCCATGATGGGACTAAAACCTCTTTAACACCTAGTGGTGCTGAGATATTAGTGATAACGGCATCAAAAGTTCCTGCCTTAGCATTATTATTTTCAATAGCAAAACTTGCTTTAGGTTTTAACTGCTCTGGTGTCTTACCAATGAAGACCTGAGTTGTTGTTCCGCCAACACCAGTTAATTGACCATCTTTTTGAATATAATAAAGATGAACATTATAAAGGCCTGTTGAGTTTTTATGAGCTGAAGCCTTAACGTTTACTGTATAAGTTCCATTATTTTGACGGTTAGCCGTATACCAGATAATGTCATCTTGGCCATTAATTTCTGACCAAATTGGAACAGAGACAGTTTCAACACCATTTGGTGCCTTAACATTAGAGATGACAACATCAAAGCTACCAAGAGTTGGATTGTTATTAACAATAGAAATGACTCCGCTCAAGTCACCTTGGGTTGGATCTGCTTCGACACTGGCATTGGCTGTGAAACGTCCTGTATAGTCCACGCTATGGTCAAAGACATGTTTACCTGGCAAGAGATTAGCCGTAGCTGAAAACTGCCATGCACCAGTTTTGGCATTATAGCGCATGTTCTTAGCACTTGTTGCTGTAAGAGTTGTTGATGGGTACTGGGCAACCCAGAAATTCTCAATCCCAAATTGAGAGGTTGAGACAGGTCCACGGTAGCCTAGATTGTTCTCATCCAACCAGCTAGCACTTGTGTAGAACATCAAGTTGTTGTATCCATGCTTACGCATTTCGTTAACCCAAGCTTGAGTGTTACGGTTGATATTTGGAAGCATCTTAGAGTCTTCGAAATCATTAACCATAACAGTACTCTTTGGAAGGTTTAGTTTTTGTGCAGCTTGGATGTAGAAACGAGCTTCTGCACGTGCTTCTTCCTCAGTTGTGTATCGAGAAAAATGATAGGTTGATACTTGAAGACCAGCAATTTGAGCATTGCGAACTTGTGATGGTGCTTTAGGGTTGTTGTACCAAGTGTCCTCAGTCAACTTGACAACGACACCACCCACACCTTGGCGTGCAAGAGCACGGTATTCATCTACACTGATATCACCATTATGGCTGCTGACATCAATAAACGTCTTTGGCTGAACCTTGAGGTTTGACGAAGAAACATCCGTAGAATTCGTCAATTTAGCAGGTGTCACAGTAGTATTATTTGAAGCTTCAGAAGCCGTAGAATTTGTTGAAACCGTCGTACTTTCTGAACTTGCAACTGTAGTTGTTGCTGAAGTCGATGCTACAGCAACAGTAGAGTTAGCTACTGAAGTTGATGCTGTTACTGTTACAGTCTCTGAACTTTGTGAGGCAGGAGACGTAGATGCCGCTGGAGCACTAGGTTTTGCCACTTCACTCGTGGTTGTAGGTGCTGAAACAGTTGAGCTAGGAGTTGCCGGTAAAGCCGCTTCTCCACCAAAAATCTCAGCTGCTGTCGCAGGCTGATACTGATTTCCTTCAGTAACAGAAGGCGTTTGTGTCGCCACTTCATCAGCTTGAGCAACCTGAGTTGTCACAGCCAAGAGAACAGCCGCACTAGCATAGTAGATAAAATCTTTCGTTCGCATTTAACTTTCCTTTTTCATTTTTAATACGTCAACCATTTTACCATAGAAAAACTCTAATGGAAAGGTCAATACTTAAAGTTTTCTAAACAAAATAGAAAGATTATAAAACTCTAAAAACTTATAACCTTACTATTCGTTCAATATGAAAACCCTTTAACTATATATTCGGATTAGTTTTGGAAAAATAGTGACAAACTTAGGACATATCATTAAAGATGAAAATGTGTGACAAAAGAAAAATTCCCGAACATCCGTCCGAGAATTTTATTGGCATTATTTACGTTTTGGTGGGTTATGGATAGCTTCTCCAAGTACATCAGCAAAGGCTTCATACATATTTTCAGAGAAGGTTGGGTGACCGTGGATAGATTGCAAGAGTTCATCTACAGTCAATTCATTTTCCATAATTGTTGATGCTTCGTTAATCAATTCAGCTGCGGCTGGACCGATAATGTGAACACCAAGGATTTCATGGTACTTCGCATCTGCAACGACTTTAACAAAACCTTGGGCTTCGTTTGAAGCAATGGCACGCCCGTTACCAGCAAAGCTTGATTTACCAACGAGAACATCACCGTATTTAGCGCGTGCATCTTCTTCAGTAAGACCACACATTGCTACTTCTGGGTGAGTGTAGACAGCTGCTGGTGTGTAGTCAAGGTGAGCCTTACGGACATTGCCACGCATAGCATTTTCAGCGGCAACTTCACCCATACGGTAAGCCGCGTGAGCAAGCATCTTAGTTCCGTTAACATCACCTGGTGCGTAGATTCCTGGGATTGATGTTTCTTGATAAGCATTAACTTTGATACGACCACGGTCAAGTTCAAGGTTAAGATTTTCAAGACCATCCAATTGAGGGACACGACCGATTGAAAGAAGGGCACGATCCGCTACAATCTCTTCACCATTATTAAGTTTAAGGGTCAATTGGTTGTTAGCTTCTACAATCTCAGAAACCCCAACAGATGTCATGATCTTCATACCCTTCTTAGCAAGGATTTTTTGAAGTTCAAGTGACACTTCTTTATCCATAGCAGGAATAATGCGGTCAGCCATCTCAACAACAGTCACTTCTACACCGTATGAGGCATAAACAAGACCAAGCTCGATACCAACGACACCACCACCCATAACAGCAAGTGATTTCGGCAATTCACGCAAGTCAAGGATATCATCTGAAGTCATCACAAGTTGTGACTCGATTCCAGGGATATTGATACGAGATACTTTTGATCCAGTCGCAAGAATAATGTTACGTCCCTTGATTGTTTCTGAACCAATAGTAACTGTCTTATCTGGATTAACTTGACCAAGACCATTGAAAATAGTGACCTTGTTAGCCTTCAAAAGACCTTGAACACCACCAGTAAGAGTCTTAACAACAGAGTTCTTAAAGTCAACTGTCTTATCCATATCGATAGTGTAGTTTGTTGACGCTAGGTTGATACCACGACCTGCAGCAATCTTAAGTCCATCAAGGATTTCTGCATTTTTAAGGTAGGTCTTAGTTGGGATACATCCTTTATTCAAACAAGTTCCACCAAATTCAGATTTTTCAACGATGGCAACCTTACCACCAAGTTGTGCACTACGAATGGCAGAATAGTAACCAGCAGGACCACCACCGACAACGATAATATCGTACTCATTGTAAGCAAGGGGAGCTTTTTCTGCAGCTGCTGGAGCAGCTTGGGCAGGAGCTTTAGGAACTTCTAGACCAGCTGATTCCAATTGAGCAGTTGCTTCCGCAACAGGTGCGCTCGCAGCATTATCAGCCACAACCTCACCTTCTGCTCCAATATAACCGATAACCTCAGTAACTGGAACTGTTTCACCAGCCTGACGTGTAATCTTCAAAAGGACACCTGAATCCTCTGCTTCAAGTTCCATGTTTGTCTTATCTGACATGATTTCAAGAAGGATATCTCCCTCATTTACCACATCACCTTCTTGTTTTTTCCACTCGATGATTTCGCCTTCCTGCATATCAACACCAAGCTTAGGCATAATAATCTCAAAAGCCATTTATAAGATACCTAGAGCGACCAGAAAGCAACTGAAAATTAGACGGACGGTCTATTTTCCAAGCTTTCCGCTCGGGTTCAGTTATACCCTCTGGCTCGCCCTCTCCTTTCTATTTAAAACTTCAGTTTTCAGATATTTTTTCTCAAATCAACAATTCCATTGGATTTTCAATCAAATGCTTCAAATCAACCATGAATTTGGCACCATTCATACCATCTACAATACGGTGGTCAATTGTCAAGCATAGACCCATGATTGGACGCACGACAACTTCCCCATCAACAACAACTGGAGTTTGAATCGTTGCTGAAACACCAAGGATAGCTGAGTTTGGTTGGTTAATGATTGGATTGAATGACTTGGTTCCAAACATTCCCAAGTTAGTAATAGAGAAGGTTGAACCTGACATTTCAGCAGCCTTCAACTTACCAGCTTGAGCTTTCTTGATGACATCTTTAGATGCCACAACAAACTCAGACAAACTCATCTTATCTGCACCATGTACAACTGGTACAATCAAGCCATCATCGAGACCAACGGCAATACCGAGATTAACAAATTTGTGTAATTCGATATTTTGTGCATCATCAATCAAGGATGCATTGAGGTAACGGTGTTCCTCTTTCATAAGGGTACGCACAACTGCCAAGCCAATCAAATCCGTGAAGGTTACCTTCATACCAGTCTTATTCATGATTGGGTCTAGGACTTGCTTACGAAGAGCCATAAGGTTAGTCATGTCCACGTCATAGTTAAGAGTAAAGGTTGGTGCAGTCAAGTATGAGTGCGTCATTCCCTTAGAAATTGCCTTACGCATAGCAGACATTGGGATAACTTCCACGCCTTCTGGCAAGACTTTTTCAGGTTTAGCTTCAACCACAGGTGCAGCAGCCGCTTCCTTAACTTGCGCTGGGGCACTGATTGCAAGGATGTCTTCCTTAGTAATCTTACCACCAAAGCCTGTTCCAGATACGCTAGCTAAGTCAATACCAAGGTCCGCTGCAATCTTACGTGCCAATGGAGTCGCCTTAGGTTGAGCACCCTTAAAGTTTTCAACGTCATCAGCATGAACACGACCTTTTGCTCCAGTTCCTGGAACTTGAGCGAGGTCAATCCCCAACTCACGCGCCACCTTTCGAGCCTTAGGTGTTGCACGTACCTTGCCGCCTTCGTGAACGATAGGTGCTTGCGTTTGCGCTGCTACTACAGGCTCTGCTACAGCGGCAACTTCTTCAACTTTTGGCGCAGGTTCAGCAGCTGGCGCGCTAGCTGCGTTATCAGCCAAAACTTCACCTTCTGCTCCAATATAACCAATAACCTCAGTAACTGGTACAGTTTCACCAGCCTGACGCGTAATCTTCAAAAGAACACCAGAATCTTCTGCTTCAAGTTCCATGTTCGTTTTATCTGACATGATTTCAAGAAGGATATCTCCCTCATTAACCACATCACCCTCTTGTTTTTTCCACTCGATGATTTCGCCTTCCTGCATGTCAACACCAAGCTTAGGCATAATAATCTCAAAAGCCATATTTTATGATACTAAGAACGCTAAAATGCGACAGAATTTTAGGAGTTTTACGTTAGTGTGCTTGCACACAAGTAAAACTATCTAAATTCCGAAGCATTTCGTTCGAGTTCAAATCGACTCAAACGCTTTAACGCCCTCTCCTTTCTACTTTAAATTATAATTTCCGATACTCCCACAGTTAAAACAAGAAACACATTTTACTAGCGAGAAATATCACTTAACCGTCGCTAGAAAGTTAGTTTCCTTTATTGGCTATCTTGATAATAGCAGCCTTAATCTTTTCAACATCTGGAAGAACCGCTTGTTCCAAAACACGCGCATAAGGTACAGGCACATCCTCACTTGCCAAACGTACAATTGGGTGGTCAAGGTAATCAAACGCTTCACTTTCTGTAACCATAGCAGCAATCTCACCGATGAATCCACCAGTCTTATAAGCATCATTGACCAACATAAGTTTACCAGTCTTCTTAACTGACTCGAAAATCAATTCCTTATCAAGTGGGATAAGGGTACGTGGGTCAACTACCTCAACATTGATACCTTGTTCAGCCACTTCTTCAGCCGCTTTAAGAACACGTTCCAACATACGACCATAAGTAACGATAGTAAGGTCTGTTCCTTCACGCTTGATTTCACCTTTTCCAAGTGGAATGTAGAAATCAGGATCTTGTGTTACTTCCTCTTTCTTACCGTAAAGTGCTTTTGGTTCCATGAAAATAACAATGTTATTATCTTGAATAGCAGATTTCAAAAGACCTTTAGCATCGTTAGCATTACCTGGAGCAACCACTTTAATCCCTGGAATGTGAGTCAACCATGACTCAAGAGATTGTGAGTGCTGTGCCGCAGAACCAATCCCTGAACCAGATGCCACACGGAAGGTTACAGGAGTCTTCAAACCACCACCAAACATGTAGTTATTTTTTGCGCCATTATTAACGATAGCGTCAAGGGCAATCGTGATGAAGTCCATGAAAGTCAAGTCAACGATTGGACGAAGACCTGTAATAGCAGACCCAACAGCTGCACCAGCGATAGCAGCCTCTGAAATTGGTGTATCTCTAACACGTTTTTCACCAAACTCTGCCAACATACCAACTGATGTACCGAAGTCACCACCATAGATACCAACATCTTCACCCATAAGGAAGATATTTTCGTCTTTACGCATTTCCTCGCTCATAGCAAGGTTTACTGCCTCACGCAAGGCCATCAATTTTGTTTCACTCATACTTGTATTCCTCAACCTTTCTCTTTAGTCTACCCATACATCTTCAAAGGCAACTGAAAGTTCTGGATCTGGGCTATTTTGGGCGAACTCATAAGCTGCATCAACTTCTGCCTTAACTTGGCTTTGGATAGCATCTAACTCTTCAGCGCTTGCGATATTTTCAGAAACGAGATAGTCACGGTATTTAATAATAGGGTCGTTATTGTTCTTCCACTCATCAACTTCTTCCTTAGTACGGTAAACACCCGCATCGGCAGTTGAGTGACCAAACCAGCGGTAAGATTCTACCTCAACGATAGCAGGACCGTTGCCACCACGGACATGCTCGACAGCCTTGCCCATTGTTTCGTATACAGCCAAAACATCGTTCCCATCTTCACAGTAGAAACCAGGAATACCATAAGCTTCCGCACGTGTATAAAGGTGAGGTGTATTTGTAGCCTTATGGATATCCATTGAGATACCATAACGGTTATTGATGATAAAGAAGATAACAGGTAATTTCCAAGTAGCTGCCATATTGACTGACTCATGGAATGAACCTTCGTTGGTTGCGCCATCTCCAGAGAATGCCACAACAATGTTTCCTGTTTCTTTGTATTGCTGAGTGAGGGCTGCACCTACGGCAAGAGCGTAACCACCACCAACGATACCATTAGTACCATAGTTACCTTTTTCAAAGTCTGCCAAGTGCATAGAACCACCACGGCCCTTAGAAACACCTGTTGCCTTACCAGCAAGCTCTGCCATCATTTTATTCAAATCCATGTCTTGGGCGATAGATTGTCCGTGACCACGGTGATTTGAAAAGAAGATATCGTCATAGCTCAAGTGTTGAACAGCACCAACGTTAGCTGCTTCCTCACCAACTGAAAAGTGAGTCATTCCTTGAACAAAACCACGACGAACCAATTTATTAATACGTGAATCAAATTCACGAATACGTTCCATTTTAGTGAACATCTCAAGATGTGTCTCTTTAGAAAGTTTTACCATATCGATCTCCTCTATCGAAATTTTTCTATACATCTAGGATAGGTTAAAAAAACTTAATGAGCAAGAAATATGCTTGAAAAATGAAAAGCCTTACAACCTTATCACTTATAGGCAATTCGTATGCTCTTTTTGTTTGCGATATGGTATAATAGCATGATTATATAGATTTTACCCGAATAGGAGAATATTTGATATTGAGTGATGTCATAATTCACGGGCTTACGGCATGTATAGCTTTTATTTTACAAATTATTATCTTCAAGGTGACCACGCAAAGGCCGCTTAGATACTGGATTCTTATTTTAGCAGGTTTAGCCATTTTTGCCTCTAGTTATTTTGGTATTTCCTTTCCAAAATCTGGTTTTATTGCACTTGTACTCTTTCTAGCTAACAAATCCTACAAAAATCTGAGACATACCATTTTGGAGACTTCCTTCATACCTTTCACCTTTGCCTTAATGGTGAGACTGGTCATTTTCCTGATTATTCCAATCTTTTTTCCTTCTGTCCTAGATTACTATTTTGCTGGTCCATTTATACTCTTACTTGCTTTTTTGCTATGGTTTGCTCAAAGTGCCCTTCTTCAGGTGGACTACTCTCGAATGATGCAAATTGATAAGGCAAGACCTTGGTACAGATCAACATCTGTTGCCCTTTGTACCTTGGCTATTATTTACTTTGCTTCCGAACTCCTTTCGACAAGCATTCACTTTACCGTTGCTTTTCTTATTATTACAGCCTTGATTCTATCTGAGCAGGTTAATTTATATAGAAAAGACCTCAATGCTCAAACACAGGCGGCCCAAGAAGAACATTCTCAGCTTCTTCAAAAATCAAGTCAGAACATCAATACTTGGTACCAGAAAAAAACTAGTCAAGAGCTCTTTATCAAAGATGAAGCTGAAAATCTCTATGATATCATTCGTTTCCAACAAAACGAAGAGGCTCAGGAGTTAATTGATTACTTGCTGACTCCGAATCCACTAGACAAGAAGATTGATCATTTTTATCGAGATAAACTGGAAAATATTAAACTGCCTGATTTACAAGTACTCTTTGAAGCAAAATTTTTAAAGGCAAAAGAACTGAATGTTTGGGTTAGCATGGAGGTTCCAGAACCCATTACCATCTATCCTATTTATCCTCTAGACTGGGTATATGTCTTATCAACGATCTTGGATCACGTCATTGACCAAGCACAAGATAGTGAACAGAAATACCTTAGCTATGCTTATTTTAAAGACGAGGATAGTCAACACTTTGTCGTTGAAAGTTCAAGCACTAAAGAAGATTCAGCTATTACATCTGATTTCGCTGATCCTGAACTAAAACGTGTCAATAGTATCCTAGCTACTTATCCAAACGTTAACGTTGTTTCAAATACGCGTGCTGGGATCTATCGCTTACAAATTGAGATTGACATGACAAAAGGAGGTTACAATGATTACTAATATTATCAATCCTCTCTTACAGGCTGTTAGTTTCATTTCTATTTGGTACCTCTACCAGACTATGTCTAAGGTTAAGCCACAACGAGGACACCTCTTACTTCTATTTTTGTCCTATGTAGCTGCAGCATCCTATTTTAATCTCGTAAAAATCGTTGTAGACCCTCTTTTCTTCCTTGTTGCTGATTTGGCCCTTGTAAAAGAGCGTTCTTTCTATCATCGATTGCTTTACGCCTTTTATCCAACTATCCTTTTTGATATGGCCACACGACTACTTTCACTTGTCATCCTCCCTCACATCTTACATATCAAAGGTGATGTTACTCTCGATACTAACTTACATATCTTGACCTACATTTTAGCTCCATTAATTATTTACCTAACGCTTAAAATCTTCGCCATAGACCTAAATCAGATGAGTAGTCTTGACGAAGTTTGGGCTAGACGTAACTGGTTGCGAAGCACTGCCTTCCTAGCTGTCTATTATGTCTTCTTTCCTGTTATCCATGGTCTTAACAGTATCCTTACGACAACTAATGATCCTAAAAATTTATTTGAAATAATTTTCAGAGTCAATGCTAATAGTTCTGTTATCTTGGTTCTCTATATCACCCTACTTCTATGGGATTTTTACAATTGGAACCAGGCTATCCACCAACAATCTATCGATAGACTTAACAAAGAACGCCATAAATTGTTGGGTACTATGACTAACTACAGCAAATCCTTTATCCAAATTATCACGCAAAAGCAAAAATCCTTCGACCTATTCAAAAAAAATCTCAAGGATGTTTCACTGGCTTTGGAAGATGGAGATACTGCCAAAGCTACTAGTCTACTTGAGATTTATAAAACGGATAATGCTAGCATTGGTAATCCAGAGACGCAAGAAAACTTGGATAAGCTCAGCAATCCTATATTAGCTAGTTTTCTTTCAAATCGTATTTTGGAAATGAGAGCAGCACATGTCGACATTTCCATAAATATTAGTCCTCAGTTTGGTGAAGTTCCTTTATCTGATTTAGATTTGTATCAACTTCTCCAAGCTTCAGATAGAGCCATATTTAAACTCCTTCGTCCTGACATCAAGGTCAATAGTAGTTACCTGCAACTGGATCACTCACAACTCCTTGTCGTTGAATTACCAGTTTTGGCTGATAAGGTTAGTAAAGATAAAGAACTGAATGATTTGGTTAAGACTTTGCCAAATGTTGACTATCGCATCGGTTTACATGCAGGTTATCTGACTCAAATAATTGAAATCTTTGAACCTGGTTATTAAGATGATATTGAAAAAGAGCCACCGGCTCTTTTTTTGTTGCTTTTTATCTCTTCACTCTCAAACTTCCTAGCATTTTTGAACAAGGGGAATTCTTCGACATACAAAAAGACACCCAAAATCATATAGACTGAGTGTCTCTACTAATAGTAAAGTCCGACTAGTGTAGCTTAGAAGGCACCGCCTCCGCCGCCTCCACCCCCACCAGAGAAGCCACCACCACTAAAGCCTCCACTACCACTACTTGAGTTGATAGAAAAGTTACTTACAGTATCTGAAGCAGAAACATAGCTTTGTAATGCAGTTGAATTGTGAAGCATG
>OIFN01000410.1_pt1 | contig 14355 bp, 10 predicted proteins | sample 1582091 | NCBI WGS metagenome assembly OIFN01 (sample SAMN07501064, study PRJEB24779) | human gut metagenome
GTAACAACACCACTAACAATTCCGCAGTCATTGTCTAAAACAGCAATGGAATTGATGGATTCCATATATGCAAAAAACTCAAATATTACGGAAGATCGTCTTACTATGATGAAAACATTATTTACTGAACGGTTAGACATGCTAAATACATATCTAACGAAATTAAAGTAATAAAATATTTAACAGAATAAATTCAATATCAGAATAATAGTAGCATTACTAACATATAGACACAGATGGCATATGCCAAATAATCTGTATTATGTCTAGTAATGCTACTTTTTTATTGTAAATTACATCATAATCGAAACCTAGTCAAAGATTAGGAGATATATAGAATAAATTTTGGGAAATGATATTTCAGGAATCCTTATATTCAAATAAAGCCTTATAGTAAGCCTAATAATTTTAACAAAGCTAAATAGTTTCTGTCCCCACCAGGGGATTATTTAATTTAACAAACGCATGTATGATCTAGGATATAGAAAAGCAGAAATTGAAAAGTTTCCGTCCCCATCAGGGGATTATTTAATTTAACGTGAAATTAACAACCGCATCAACGCAACAGAGCAACGCATTAAGTTTCCGTCCCCATCAAGGGATTATTTAATTTAACAGTATGGTTCTAGACCTTGGGTTGTTGTTTCTGATAATCAAGTTTTCGTCCCCATCAGGGGATTATTTAATTTAACATATCTACAGAAGAGTAGATATGATCCGCAATGAAGGAAAGTTCAAGCTTCCGTCCCCATTAGGGGATTATTTAATTTAACGCGGTCAATGGTAGTCAACTCTTTGCGGCGTATGACGAGATTAAGTTTCCGTCCCCATCAGGGGATTATTTAATTTAACTAAATGATATGTTGGCCGACAATGGTGTTGATGATCCAACGGTTTCCGTCCCCATCAGGGGATTATTTAATTTAACATTATAAAGAATTACAAGCGATGCTTGAAGTAGCTGAAACAGAGTTTCCGTCCCCATCAGGGGATTATTTAATTTAACTGGGATTAGATTTATTATGCCTTGGAATTGCAGTATAGTTTCCGTCCCCATCAGGGGATTATTTAATTTAACGCCCTAGATTTTCCATATTACCTCCTAAATACCAATACTAAGTTTCCGTCCCCATCAGGGGATTATTTAATTTAACAAAATAAAATACAAGACTATACAATTTTAGACGTATTAGAGTTTCCGTCCCCATCAGGGGATTATTTAATTTAACATAAAGAATACAATAATTTGAATGACTTTATAAAGTCCCTTAATAGTTTCCGTCCCCATCAGGTGATTATTTAATTTAACGATACAGATGAGATTTAGTACTGCATTTGAACATATGTTGAAGTTTCCGTCCCCATCAGGGGATTATTTAATTTAACATAAAAATACTGGTGATATTACTATTGTAATGACTGTTAATGCGTTTCCGTCCCCATCAGGGGATTATTTAATTTAACACAAAAGATAAAGAAAAATTATTGAATTTTGTTGAAGAAAATAGTTTCCGTCCCCATCAGGGGATTATTTAATTTAACAAAGCTATGATACAGCTGTATTGAGTGGGTTCCGTTGGTATGTTTCCGTCCCCATCAGGGGATTATTTAATTTAACGCCTACACGTTGCAAGAATGTACCGCCCAGAAGTTTTGCGTTTCCGTCCCCATCAGGGGATTATTTAATTTAACTGGTCTTTATTTGAACACACACATCCACGCAATATCTTTGTATTGTTTCCGTCCCCATCAGGGGATTATTTAATTTAACTAAAACGTATAATAATATTTATGATTTAGTCGAACAAGAAACAGGTTTCCGTCCCCATCAGGGGATTATTTAATTTAACTAATATAAAAGGTGCAAGAGGCTCAAACGTGATTGAGGCTCATACGTTTCCGTCCCCATCAGGGGATTATTTAATTTAACGTTACAAATTACACACGCCAACTAACTAATGTGGCAGCAGGTCGTTTCCGTCCCCATCAGGGGATTATTTAATTTAACTCTTATCAAAGTTCCACACTGATATGGTTGAAGCTAATCGTTTCCGTCCCCATCAGGGGATTATTTAATTTAACTTGAAAAAGCACACAAACTAACTGAAGGTGAAAAATTGGTTTCCGTCCCCATCAGGGGATTATTTAATTTAACATTCATACGATTATGATTTTTATAAGAAAATCGAATTTGACAGGTTTCCGTCCCCATCAGGGGATTATTTAATTTAACGAGGCTGAGGAACGTGCTGAACGTTTAGAAGCCATGATGGCGTTTCCGTCCCCATCAGGGGATTATTTAATTTAACGTTATCACCCTAGAAAAAATATTGAATATTATAGAGATTACACGTTTCCGTCCCCATCAGGGGATTATTTAATTTAACTATATATTATGCAAGTATCAAATATGTTAAGCGTTAAGGGTACGTTTCCGTCCCCATCAGGGGATTATTTAATTTAACAAATGAAAAAACAAAATGAAATGTTAATGCAGTTATTAGCTAGTTTCCGTCCCCATCAGGGGATTATTTAATTTAACCCTGTATCTGAAACAGTAGATGTTATCTAGCCATAAATCACCATTAACGGCGGAGATCATAAGTCGACCTCAAATAGCACTTTAGCACGCTAAAATAACACCTATAAAACGCACCACTATCACAACGGCGGAGATTTTATTTCACAAGGTTATAATCTAGATATATTATAGCATAAAAAAACAAAGAAATTGCAATAGTAGAATTATCAAGGATATCAAATTAAAGATAGATAACTAATTAAAACAGATAATTCTACCATTGCTCAGTAAATAACATCTCTAATAAATACATTAATTTTCATTACAATATAATACAATCTTGCTCTTTTCGTTCTCCAATCCCCCATGTATAGATATTAATTATATCATCAAGTATATATACACGTAGGGAATCTTCTACGGGATTGATAATTCGACTGGCACGCCGCATCATAGCATCATATTGCTTTCTATTTAGTAGTGCCTCAAATGCTGATTTTTGAACACGCACGCCATAACGCTCTAAACATTTTACTAAATGATTACGCGTTTTATTATCTACTACATCATAAATAACTAATACTATAAACTTTTTCATATCAGTGAATCTCCAAAGGTGTATACAAATCTACGTCTTCGTGCATAATGGCACTAGCAAATTGCTTACACTGCTTATAGATTGATTCCCTATAACTTTTACGATCCTCAATATATTGATTTTCAGAACGAATTTTCTTATTATACGCGATCAAAAGTCCTTTTCTACCTTCTGGAGTCATATAACAACCTTTATCTGAGTTATCAAAATCAGATAGGTCCACCATGTTACGACTCACCATAGAAAGAACTAAAGAATCTATAATAGGAGCTCTCCACTCCTCGATCAAATCTGATGCAAGTGCAGGGTGCCCCTTGCCAAGGCTATGCATAACACCAACAAAAGGATGTAAGCCCGCATTAATTAAACCTGCTAGAATTTCATTAAATAACATGCTGTATCCTAAGCCTAGCATGGCGTTAAATTCATCTCGCGGAGGTTGTTTAGATCGCTTAGTAAAAGAAAATGTAGGCGGAACAATTTTTCCGAGAGCCTCAAAGTACAATCGACTAATTATACCTTCATAACCCATGAGTTCAGAAATACGAACACATTCACCAATGTGACTACGAACGGATTTAATATTATCAATCTGTGTATCTATATTTATGTCTACATCTAAATTACGAGCATACCGACGCAATATAGTTAGCTGATTACGAACCTTTGCACGAATAATTTTACGTGACATTGCCAGTCTAAACTCATGATTATCTAATAAATCAAATTGTTTCTTGTGTTTATTAATATCAATAGTATTTGTATTAATTAAGGTACCAAAATACTTACCATATCCAGATAACCAAGTTATAGGTACACCATGTTCAATAAAATCAGTAATGAGTGAACTAGATATAGATACTGTATCAAAAACTGTAATATCTTCAATACGTTCTAATGGAACTTCAAATAGAATTTCATTATTACGGCCTACTACAACATGACCGCCTTGTCGTTTAATAAATGAACCGGCTTCTGTAACATATAAGGATGACATAATATCGCCTCCTTTACGCTAGTATATCTATTGTATTTGTTCTAACACATATTGATTAATAACATCATATATAAGTTTATTCTGTTTTGCTTGTCCAGTAATAATAAAGAATACTCCTTTAATCTGATGTAAGAAAGATTGTAATGACTGAATTTCTGCAGCCTTACAAATATCTTGTTCAGTAAAGACAACAACCTCATGAGCCATTTTATTACGAATTTTTTGCTCAATTCTACGTATCTCTTTTAACTGCTTCAATAATAAGCTATCAACTATATCCTGCTCTTCTAGCATATGTAACATGTGATAAAAGGATAGCTGAAGTTCTTGTAGAAAAGGAGTATGAGTGTTAGCCTTCCATGATTTATATAGTTTAGGATATTGCTTTTCAAATGCTGCCATATCAAGGCGTATTCCCTTGGATGTTTTTTTCTCAATTTGACGCCAGTTTACATGGAGCTCTTTAGTAAAATAATAACGCATTAACTCATACATAAATGGAGTGGTTTTTAAAATAAAGTCCTCAATTTGCCCTTGTTTTAACCGCACTTCCATAAGCATTAAAAACTCATGTAATTTGCGCACTTCCTTATCAGCAAATAAAGAGGACAAGGATATAGATCCCACTTTACGAGACTTTTGTAAAGCACCATCATAATCTAAGCCCAAACGTAGTTGAGCATGTTCTAATAATGGTAATACATCATTAGCAACACCTGCTTCAAAGGTTCTTTTATAGCTATGATAAGCGCTTATAGCCTCTTTATATTTATAGCTAGCGATAAGAGTATGAAGAGATTGCTTAATATTATTCCGTTTAATATATCCCATTTGAGGCTCATGGCATCGGTTTTCACTGTCGTCTTGATCATCAAAGTTATTTTCAATAACAATTTCAATATTTTCGTCATCGTTTACGGCAGGCTCAGAGCGATTAGAACCACGTTGAGGACTATCAACTTGAATGCCTCGTACCGCATCATGTTCTACACTAAGATAAGACATAATCAACTTCATTTGAGGTGTTCCAGAGCTTAAGTTAATTAATATCTCTGCATCAGGGTAGTTTGAAAGCATTTCATAGAAATGGTCAACAAACGGTTGTAAAGTGTCGATACGGTGTACGTCTTCAAGGCCTGTATGTATGAGCGTAATATTTAAGTCAGCTTTTACATGTTTTAAAGCTTTGGTAAATCTATGATTAGCAGCTTCCTTTTTCTCCATATCCTTACTCAATACTAGAATTGCTATATCAGGATTATAATGCCTCACAATATGAAGCATGCCCCCATCATAGCACCCGCGAATAGGATCTGTATCCCCTACAGGGGTATAAAGAATTCTCATTGTACTACCTCACTTTGTACGCCACCCATACCTAATGCAGTCTTAATACCGAGCCCTGTGAATTGGCTGTAGTAGGTTAATAAAGATAGGATACGTTGCATCACTAGGTTCCGCTTAAATTGCATAACAATCTCTCCACGGAAGCCACGAATTTTAACCCCTTCTAATCCATACATGCCCATACGCAAATTATAGTCGCGAATAAAAGTTGCTGATTCAAGAGCAGCTAATAAATCATCAGAGTCCATCATTTCAAACGTTGTAAATTGGTTCCATTGACGTAGCAAGTACCGATAAATACGGAACGCTTCAGGGAAAATCGTATACTGTTGGTCTACCTTAAAGCTTGTAGTGGTCACGCACCGCAATTTTGCTTGCGTATATTCTGATTCACCACTCCAGAACTTAGCCATTAAAGCTTCATAGGAAGTTTCCTCTAAGATAGTTCTATCTTGAATATAAATATGCCCTCTTTTTTGTTTCAAAAAAATCTTTTCAGACATATCTAGTGCTGGTCGCAATATACGCTCAACTGCCTCTGCTGTTACAGCAGAAAGACGCCAAATATATTGTCCTTTCTCTTTATCAAAATAGATATATTGACTATAAGGACGCAGGCCTGTTTCATGTAACTGACCTGCGTATTCTGTCCCTACTAACTCCATTAACACACCGTGCAATACGCTGCCTATGGACTGTACAATTTTAATCGATGGATCTGCTTTTATTTCTAACTCTATGGCCATAATTTCTACATTATCTGCCAATATGAATGCCCCCCATCTCATAATAATGACCATTCCACTTTACTAATTTGATTGCACGAGGTGCCATAAAATGATCCTTGTTAGCATGCTTAGCCTTTTGGAATTTAACATCTAAAATAGCTCTAATAATATCAATTCCTGTTTCTTCATTATCCGTGAAAGCAGCCATAATAATAGTCTTTTGAACAAATCCAGTATTACTGCCAATATAGGCATTAGCTGGTTCTAAAGCTTTAAAGATAGACGGACTAACTTTCTTAAATTTAGAAGATAATAACTCATGAGTAGCATCAAAATCCTCTTGTAAGATTTCTAATACTTGATCGACACTAGTAATCCCGATTCCCTTTGTTATTGCCGTATCAAGAGTCAATGTAAAGAAGAACTTCTGATTTGGTAAAATGCACTCACGATGTACTGAAATTTCATGAGTTCCATCTTCATTAACACAAGAATCTTCTTTCTTTAATACCTCTGTTTGAATCGCACTCATAGGCATAGCATCAGAAACAGAAATACCGCGGAAAGCACTCGCCAAAATACCTTTTAATGGTTTTCCATCATTGTTCGTAAGGACATGAATATGCTTAATAATAGCTTGATTAACCATCTTAAATATATCTTTAAAAAGGCTTCCAGCATTCTTTCTTTTATATACATCTAAAACTTTTCTTAACTCTCTTTGGACATTACTCCTAAATGCTTTATTATTACGAAGCATATGTGAAATAATAGCACTATCAATAACACCTTTAATAGAGCTACCAGGAATATAAACTTCTCCATTTGCCCCACGAATCTGAGGTGTAATATCATTTAATGAGTTTTTACGGCCTTCATTATATATCGATGATTTTATAATTGAGCCAATAGCAGAGCCTAATACATCTTTTGTTAACTGAGATAAGCCAATAGTATTTTTAGCCCAATCATACATAGTCCGACCATTTGGTCTTACCATCTCATTCTGCATATATATTTCAAACTCTGCTAATTTATTATGACGAGCTAAAAAGCGAAACCATTCATAGTTATTAAGAAGATATACTTCACCGGCATCGTAATTGTACATATAGTCTTTAGTTGTTAGCGTCTCAGAGCCACCAATATTGGTAGGGCTCACAATAGTGAGTGATAATTGTGCATGATCAATACGATTACTCATAATCCACCCCAATCCATAAGCCCATACCATTACGATATACAGGGTGAGGCAAACTAGCCCCTGTAATAGTAAGCATTTGTCCTACTAACGCTTTTGAACAAACAGAGCCTTCTTTGACAACATAATAGGAATTACGTTTTACTTGAGTCTCACTTCCAGTAGAGCCTACAAAGCCACCACGCTTTTGTAATTTATAAGAACCTTGTTTTAAAGTAGCCACTTCATCACTAGTTGGAACACAAGCACTAATACACATCATCTTTCCGTGCTTATTATGAAGCAATGCATATAAAGCAGAATCATCTTCATAAACACCTTCAGATTCCAATTCAATTGGATCATCGGCCAATTCAAATTTCCCATAGCCGCCACTACGCTTGCCACCAATCCCAGAAAGACCTAGCAGTTCAAGAATAGCTTCAAATAAATCACGACTAGAATCATCACTAAAACCAGCAATAATATATAGCCCTGTATGTGACATGAATTGATAGTTCCCCACATAATATGGTCGACTCTTTTCTCCACGCATATTTACTTGTGTCACAGCTTGCTTAGTTCCAAAGATAGGCATATGTTTTTGTGCGGTATCTGCCTCTATATATTGACTAAAATTTTGCAGCTGTGATGCTCGAATGTACTCAATTTTCTTTATCTTTTTTTGTTCCGTTGCTACTCGCTTTGTTTCTTCAAAACTTGTAATCGGCATCTCTTTTGAATCGATTTGCATAATAGGTGAGGGAACATATAATTGATACTCACCATTATCTATACAGTACGGAAACAAACTAGATAGTATAATATGCTGTTCTTTTACAGAGTCGATAAAAGATTGTAGTAAACCTGTATCATTGCTAATTTCATGACAGCATGCACCAAATAGTGCATCAGAGCTTAATGTAAGGGAAATAGTTTCTAAACTACCGCCCTCTGAGGTATCCCCAAAATGCACTGGTGTAAGAAAACGCAGTGGATATAGATAGTAGTTCATAGTGACAACCTACTTTCTTAATATATCTAATAAATCCTGCGTATTAATAGCACTATTACCTACTGATTTCACATCATCAATAGAAATATTTACACGACCATAACCGCGAGAACCATGGCCTCCGAGATAATCGATACCTAATAAATCAAGACCAGCTTTTAGTATATTCATGTCCTCAGTTACTTCATCTTCACTTTCAATATTATAAGCAACTTTAAAAGTGAATGCAGTACCTGCAGGGACACGTTCAATTTGACGAGGGTTAGCACTACCATCAACACGATTAATAGTATTTTCAAACTTGATTTCACCCATATAAGTATCTGTCTCTATATTGGCAAACAATTGACGAGTTTCGTCTGTGATAAATAAATCATAAAATTGTAAACGAGATGGCTTTACAGGATTTACAGAACCAAATAATCGTTTAATTTCCTCTTTATCCTCTTTAATATCATTCATTATATAATCGTCACAATGGCTTTTAGCTAGTAAGGTGCGCAATTTACCTTTAATAGAACTACCAGGGATAATTGGCTCTTGAGTAACTACATCACGAATGAATGGTGTATCAACGGATCCAATAGGAGCAAAATCATTACTAGCCCCAATATGCATACCAGTTTCGAGTTTTATAGTACCTGTAATTAGTAATTTACCACGTAAGGATTTTAATTTATCATTGCTCTCCATATTATACCCCTCCTACCGACGATTTCCATTTGATTGATTGTGATTTTGATTATTAAATGGTTTATTTTTGTTCCACGTGTCATTAGTATCTGCTATAACACTGACAGCTCTATATTTATAAAAAGCTACTAATGCTTCGACATATTTACAGAACATATCAAACTTTTTAACATCAGTACCAATGCATTCAACCATCTCTACCAATTGACTATCTTCAATAAATGATTTTACTGGGTATTTATAATCTTTATCTCGACCAGCTTGATATAAGAATGTAGTTTTTAAAAAGCGAACTTCCATCGCTATACTATCAGGTAACTTATCAAAGGATTTGCTTTTACGTTGTTCTACACCCAGTTTATTTTTAATTGCCACTACACTAGATAAAATTTTACGTACTTGAGCATACTTTACATCAAATACTTCATCTGTTTTTTTACATTTTGGATTATATCTTAATCGCCCTATAGTTTCTTCTGCCTTAGCGATAATATCTATATCCCAATTAAATTTACCTTGTATCATATACTATTCCTCACTTTGTATCACGCATATAGTAAACAATGAGGTTGCAAGCTGTTAATAATGCTTTGCAATCTTCTTCTGATTGAATCCATCTATGAATAGCTGTAACAAAGTTTTTATATGATTCATAGGTAGGATTATTTTTCTTAGGTTCTAATCTAGCTAATAAATAGAGTATACGAGCCACATTAATATGTTTGCCTAAAGCTCTATCATTTAATATACCTTGTAACAATTCCATCAACTTATAAATTAGGCCTTTACCTAATTTCATTTTTGAATCTTGCCCCTCATTAATGCCTGGCATAACAAATAATTGATCAAGTGTATAGAGCTTATCTTCAATAACATTATTAATGAGGTCATCCCATTTATATACATGTCGGCATATACGCTCTTCACCGTTTGAGTTTGTTTCAAATCCAAATAAAGCGATACTATCTTTGCCGTCATTATCTTTAGCTACACTTTCAAGTAAGCCTGTAATCATTGCCATTTGACTAATTGGATAGGAAGGAGAGAATAAAGCTAAGCCAGCAGACATAGTGATTTTATTATCTGTAACTTCAGCTAATTTCTCACGAATATCGATGGCTAATTCTAATAATTCATCCCATGCACCAATAAGGAATACATCATCACCACCAGAATAAATAACGTGTATTTTTCTAGTTGTAACTTGTTTATTAGCCCAAATAGTAAATGGCATAACAGATGTACCAAAACCTTGTACATCACCTTGAGCCATCTTATTAACAGCAACCTTAAAGAACATAGCTAAATCACGAGATAAATCAGCATAGCGTGATAATGTACCATATTTAAATTTATTAGAGCCCGCGGAAATAAAGCCCCCAATAAAAGCAGCTCCAAGGTTATCTACGTCTGCTCGTAATACACCAAGACGTTTAATCCCCTTGTCCTCACCTAAACCACTTGATGTAGCTAGCTCTTCAAACTCATAAACTTGACCATTGTCCTTACGTGCTACATAATCTGCTAACCAGATACGATTGAATACATTATGTCCAGTTTTAGCTGTATTCTTAGAGTAGATTCTTAGAATCTCATGATCAGTTTCAAACTTTTGTAGTGATGATTCAGTAACTACATAGAGATAGAGTCTCAAATTATCTGCATCATCATTCCAGTTGTTAACATATACTTCAACCTTTGGGATACTTTCACAAGTATCACTATTATTTGGTCGAGCTAATACAAAAACCGTATCTCGACTATCAACAATCTGTTCCCCTAAACGATACAAACCATTACAAATTGGACAGGCTTCCGCATCTGTATCCTTACCATAAGGAGACAGTGTTGCTGTTGATGTGTGGCAAATGGAACATTCTCGTTCACCATGAAGAACTGTATTATACGTACTATTGGGATTAAATAGATCTGCTAAGTGCTGTTCAGAATATCGTTTAGACTTAGCCTCACCAACAGATTGGCTCACCTTACGGAATAATGTACGTTGCGATTGAATTAACTCATCGGCTGTTGCTATGGCGGAACCAAGCGCTAAATACAATTTAGTACCGAATACTGTTAAAAACCATTCATTAATGGATTTCTCCATAGTTTCAATAGCAGTACTAGTTTTTGTTGTATTAGGAGCCAATATATAAAAATGACCGCCACCATTATAAATAAGGTTTGCTCGTGTTAACTGCAATGCATCTAACAACTCATCTACAATTTGTTCCATCAAAATTTCTAAATAGAATGAACGACCACGCAATGATTTCAATGCACCTTTAGACGGAATCGTATAAATAAAATTCTGGATACCAGATATATCTCCAGATATAAGTCTAAAAGCTAGCATGTTATGGAACTTTTTAGAATTCTGATAACAGTATTCTTTATAATCAGCAATTCCCTGCTCCTCAAAATAATGCACCATACTATGCGCCACAGCAGCTGTTATCTTTGAGTGCATATACAAAGAAATATCATTAGCCTGATTTGTTGCCGTACTAGATGGCATATAGGAAACAGTATCTTCATAAATTCTCAACAACTCATTAACGGACATCTTATCTATTGATTGTTGCTGAAAGTTTTGTACTAATACATCATATAGTTCCTTATATTTATCACTTGATGCACATATCGTTTTATCACTTTCAGGATAATTAAAGTGGTCAGATACATCAATGCCACGCAAATAATACTGTAAGGGTTGAGTGCTAGTTTTACCACCAAATACACGGAAGATTGATTGGAGTGGTAACTCTTTATCAAATTTCTGTGTAGGAGATATATCACCTTCATCAAGATCTCGACGGTCTACAGCAGCAGCAATATTATCTGCTTCATACACAATGTATGCATAATCATCATTTTTTAGTTGAGCTGCACTAAGCTCTTTCCCATGATGATAGTTCAAACAATGTATAATACTTTGCTTCAAATCCTTATCTAAAAAATAAGGATCAATGAAATCAGCGCCGCGCTTAGAATGTGCATCGGTTCCCTGATTAGCTCGATACACAACTTTGCCGATATCATGAAGCAATGCACCCTTTACCAGTGCATCCCATTTACCCATCACATCGCCTCCAAACTTTAATTAAGGAATGTAAATTCGATTAACTTCATTATATATTCATTTGTGATTAAAACCAATAAAAAATCCTTGGTATTTATACAAAAAGGCCAGTACATTCACAAAAAGAATATACTGGCTATATTTTTATCCTTGTATGAGTTTTTGAGATAGATAACCGACCCCATCAGGGGATTATTTAATTTAATAGGCAAGAAATCAAGGACGTATCACTATCCAACCATTGTTTCCGTCCCCATTAGGGGATTATTTAATTTAACAGCTGGATATGATGTAGCAACAATGAGGTTAAGTCCTGATGGTGTGTTTCCGTCCCCATCAGGGGATTATTTAATTTAACCAATGCTGAAAATGCTACAGTGATTGGCTCAAATAATGGCACAGTGTTTCCGTCCCCATTAGGGGATTATTTAATTTAACAGTTGCAAAAAATTGAGGTGATCCGTATATCTCCATAGCGTGTTTCCGTCCCCATCTGGGGATTATTTAATCTAATTTAATTTCATCATGAATAAATTTGAATTTTATAAAGAAATGAGCGAATTTCCGTCCCCATCAGGGGATTATTTAATTTAACTGGTACTGTAAATTGGATGAATGCTTCTAAAGACTTCGTTGAATTTCCGTCCCCATCAGGGGATTATTTAATTTAACTTGGCTAACATTGACCGCGAAATCGTCGGCCTAGACGCTGGCGTTTCCGTCCCCATCAGGGGATTATTTAATTTAACCAAAGCATTTGAATTGATTGGTCGTGCAGTTATTGGTGGTATATTTCCGTCCCCATCAGGGGATTATTTAATTTAACTTACAAGACCGAATCAATGACTTCATGAGTGAGATTGAAACTTGTTTCCGTCCCCATTAGGGGATTATTTAATTTAACGAGGCATTAACTGAATACACATATGCGATTGGTTTGCAAGCATTTCCGTCCCCATTAGGGGATTATTTAATTTAACTTATGCGCCATTTAAACATTGATATTGAAACATTCTCATCCAAGTTTCCGTCCCCATTAGGGGATTATTTAATTTAACGAAATATGGAATTTAGAACACTAAAAGCAAATGAAATAGATTGGTTTCCGTCCCCACTAGGGGATTATTTAGTTTAACCCTATATCTGAAACAACAGATGTAATCTAACCTAAAAATACAATTAACGGCAGAGTTTATAGATCAATTGCAAGTAGTACTTTAGTCAGTTAAAATATCACCTATAAACCGCACCATTATCACAACGGCGGAGATTTAGTTTCAGAGAGTTAATATTTATGTATATTATATCACAAATCTTTTAAGGAAGTTCTATATCTTATATAATTAAATTTTGCATATAAAATCAGAAAGACTATAATATGGTAAATAAATTAGTATTGTACCCCCATTATCTATAACGATAACGGGGGTTCTTGCTTCTTAAATTTTAGTATTCATTGTTTTATTATTTACGAGTTTTAATAAAGTACCCATATCCCCACACAGCTCGTAATAAGCGCTACAAGTACAGGAACCGAGGTGCGCTTAAGTAAATCTATAGATTTAATATGTGCTACCCCAGCTACACCAACCATAACAGGGCTTATAGGGCTCAAGAACAGTCCAAGACTAGCCCCATTTTGCATGCCTAACATGGTCGTAATTGGGTCTAGTCCGAGATTAGATACAATATTAGGCACGAGTGGCACTAATGTAAATAAAGGTGCTACATTACTGCCAGTTACCATGCTAAGGCCTAGCATGCCTCCACCCATAACAGAGGTAAGTCCCTCTGAATTTAGAGATAAAGTTTGAAGTGCACTAACTAACGAATCAATAAGTCCTAAACTCACTAAGCCTTGTGCAAAAACTTGTCCACCTATAATGAGGGTTACCGCATAGGAAAACTGATTCCCCATACCTTCAAAAAATACAGTTGTACTTTTAAGAACGATCCTTAAATTACGATGACGAATGAGTTCTGCCAACAAGGCAATACCAAAAGCAAGCATCATGGCAAGGGTTACATTCATCTTTACGCCAGGCAAGCCATATTGGCTAAAGCCCAATATAAAACATAGTGGCAATAACGGAAATATCATATATAGCTTAGGGCCAATTGGTGCCTCAGGGATGCTTTCACAGTCACCTACGTCCATAGGGCCATCTAATCGATCGCGATATCGTTGCCA
>OIFN01000419.1_pt1 | contig 13869 bp, 14 predicted proteins | sample 1582091 | NCBI WGS metagenome assembly OIFN01 (sample SAMN07501064, study PRJEB24779) | human gut metagenome
TTGAGGCCAACGCCCATAATGCGGGCGGTTGCCCGGCATCCAACACCATTCATGGCCATATCAATGATTTTCTGGTGCGTACCGGGTTGAGAGGCGGTGTAAGTGAACTGTAGCTGCCATGTTTTACGGCAGTGAGAGCAGAGATAGCGCTGATGTTCGGCAGTGCTTTTGCCGTTCGCACCACCCCGTCAGTAGCTGAACAGGAGGGACAGCTGATAAAAACAGAAGCCACTGGAGCACCTCAAAAACACCATCATACGCTTAATCAGTAAGTTGGCAGCATCACCATGAATAGCTAATGATTACCTAGTGGATAACTTCATTGCTCAATTGTGGTGCAAATGTTAGGTGTTTATCCCTGTAATGGGGCATGTCATGCTTACATTTTATCAACAATTGATTTCTTTGAGGATACTTTACAAAACTCCGCTCTGGTAAAACCAGCAGAGATAAAAATAACTGCTTTAAATTCAACTTTTTATGTTTTAGTGCGCAATCATGGCATGGCTAATGCAGGTTGTATATGCAGGACTGTACATCAAATCTTTCTTACAGCTTATATTTTATGAGAAAAATCCAACAACCAAAGTAAAGGGGCGGTTATTACGATGAGTACCTTCAATAACAGAATTAAACATGATGGCTCTGACTTTGTGGTGGTTGATAACCAGAACCCGAGACTGCCGAGTACTTCAGGCGGAGGAAAAAATACATCACGATCGAAGATGATACTACGTCATGCTTAATTAATATCTGAGAGTAGTTAATTTCTGAGGTATTCGAATCAATGATATGAGGTTTATCCCATGAGGAGTGGTGGCGTATGTCGTCATAACACGTTTATCGTCAAGGTATCGGCACCCTAATTTATCGGGGCACTGCAAAAAAAACGGGTATTAAAGACTGAATCGCAGAAAGGCAGAAGTTTAAGTCTTCATGTTGATGACAGCAGGCGGCCTATAGCAGAACGAGTAAATGTTGCTAGCAGGCAGCGTACCGTTCAGATTATATGCTTGTAATTTTCGAAGGATTCATCTATGAAACATTCCACTAGCACTGTAAAGCACACGGTTATAGAAAGACGGTCAATCGATTATGTACCTGATAATGAGCGCTTCGGCAGCGCTATGGGACAGTTTACATTATGGCTAGGGGTTAACCTTAATATTACCGCTATTGTGACCGGCGCGTTGGCCGTTGTATTAGGCGGCGATGTTTTCTGGTCATTAATCGGTTTATTTATAGGTCAGATATTAGGCAGTATCATAATGGGGCTACAGGCCATACAAGGGCCAGCTACAGGACTGCCACAAATGATTCGAAGCCGTATGCAATTTGGTGTTTATGGCGCGGTCATCCCTCTTTTACTGGTAAGTTTTTTATATATAGGGTTCTCTGCTGGAGGCACATTGCTGGCAGGACAGGCCGTGGCAAAAATTTTGAATGCCGCAGAATGGCAGGGTATCGTTTTATTCGGTGTCATCACGATCTTGGTTGCCACCTTAGGCTACCGCGCCATACATTCTTTAGCACGGATCGCGAGTGTGGTCGGCATCATTGCATTTATTTACATGTTCGTTGCATTATTAGCTGGCCATAATATTAGCAGTCTTCTAGAACAGAGAAAGTTTATTCCCAACCAGTTTATCCTTTCCATTTCACTGGCGGCGGCCTGGCAAATTGCTTATGGCCCCTATGTCGGAGATTATTCACGTTACCTCCCTACGGATACATCAAAACTGAAAGTGTTCTTTGCCGCCGCCTCTGGAACAACGCTGGGCTCTCAGGCAGCCATGACATTTGGTGTTTTTTCCGCCGCTATTGCCGGAGTGGCATTTACCGGACATGAAGTAGAATTCGTTGTAAATCTGGGGGCATCCGGTCTCGTCGCATCTTTGCTTTACTTTGTCGTAGGCTTCGGCAAAATAACCATGATGACATTGAATGCGTATAGCAGTTATATGTCGAGTGCGACGCTTGTGAATGGTTTCAGAGGAAAAGCAACCGTCTCTGTCGGTCATCGATTTATTTATGTATCAGCCATGATTTTGTTAGCTGTTTCCATTGCGTTATGGGGCTCGGGAAGCTTCATACACGCTTTTTCTTCTTTTTTATTATTTCTACTGACCTTTATTTCTCCCTGGAGTGCAATTTGTCTGGCTGACTGGCAGTGGGGGCATCGTTCTAAATGCGATCTGCAGGCATTAAACGATCCACAAGGAATATATGGCCGCTGGAACTGGAGTGTAATTTCCATTTACTTCATTGGCTTATTAATGGAACTTCCTTTTGTTTCCAGCAGTATTTACACTGGTCCGATTGCAGGCTTGTTAGATGGCGCAGATATCTCTTGGTTAGTTGGCCTGATTGGCACCGGCATAGTGTATTACATTTACAGCAGAATATTGCCCCCCGCTTCTATGAAAATACAGGCTACTGATTAACAGTAAAAATAATAATCCCAAATAAAGGATCCATACATGAAATATATTGTTGACCCATTTTCCGAAAAAACGTCGCTTAATACGCCATACAGTTTACTGCGTCATTATGCAGAAAAATGGCCTGATAAAGAAGCTCTGGTATTCGATGCTGGTAATCAACGAATGACCTTCAGAGGTTGGCTTGACAGTGTCGACAAGTTGGCGCTAGAGCTAAGTCGTCGTGGTGTAAAAGCGGGTGACCCGGTGGCTCTGTTGGCAGAAAATCGTATTGAGTGGCCAGTTGCCCAGATTGCAATTTCGGCCTTAGGTGCGATACTGGTGCCTGTTAATACTCATTTCCGTGATAATGATCTACGCCACGTTCTCGATCACAGCCAAGTAGTTGCCATCTTGCTGTCCGAACGTTTTCGCTCCAGCGAATATTTAGCCATGGTACGAGCGATTCATCCTCAACTCCCTAGCCTAAGAGACATTATTAACTTCGATGATATGGAATATGAAGCGGTAATGCGCCAACCCGTTTTGGCTGAACTGACGGAGTGGGTATGGTCCCCCAGAGAGTTGGCTAGTATCCAATATACTTCTGGTACTACTGGACGGCCTAAAGGCGCAGAACTCTGTATGGAAGGGATAATGATGAATGCCTGGGGCACCGTGCAGCGGCTGGAAGTGACGGAGATGGATCGCTGGACATCCATTATTCCGCTCTTCCACTGTGCAGGTTGCATCATGAATATTCTGGCATGCCTGACAGCTGGTGCGACATATTTGGGTATGCGTGCTTTCGACGCCGGACAAATGCTTTCGCTGATAGAACGGGAGCGCTGTACAGTTCTGACGGGAGTCCCCACGTCCTACTTAGCGATGTTAGAGCATCCGGACAGACCATATTTCGATCTCTCGTCTTTGCGTACCGGAACCTGCGGTGGTGCAGACTGCGATCCGAGACTTCTGGAACAGTGCGCGCGGGCGTTTCCTATTAATGGGTTGGTGCAGGTTTACGGGCAGACGGAAGCCAGCACACTGATAGCGTTAGATTACTGGCAAAGTCCCCAGCGCTTTGCCACCGCTGGCTTGCCCTTACCTGGAGTTGAAGTGCAGGTCTGCGATCCGAATACCGGAGTGGTACTCCCCCACGGGGAAATCGGCCAGCTACAGGTTCGTGGGCCAATGGTCATGTTGGGATATCATCGAGATGCGGAGGAAACCGCTCGCTGCATCGATCCTCAAGGCTGGATGAATACGGGCGATCTCGGTCGGCTAAACATCGATGGTAGGGTCGAACTGGTAGGAGGACGCCTGCGCGATATGATCATTCGCGGTGGTGAAAATATCTATCCTGTAGAGATAGAAAATCTGCTGCGTGAGCATCCGTCGATCACTGAAGTTGCAGTCTTCGCTCTACCCGATAAATTTTACGGCGAAGTGGTAGCCGCCGCTATTGAGTCCACCAAGCCGTTATCCAAAGATGAAATAAGAAAAGCCTGTGTTGGTAAAATAGCTGGTTTTAAACATCCTGCTCGGGTCTTTACCATCGTAGAATGGCCGATGACGTCAAGCGGGAAGATCCTCAAGCGCATGTTGAAAACCGCAGCCCTTGATGGGCAACTGAAGGAGCTTTTATGAAAATGAGTGTGACAGGCTATCCACATACATGCGTCTTCACCCCTGGGCCGCACCAAACAGCAGCTGCAATTGGCAACACGGGTGTGAAAGTGGTGTCGACACCAGCGTTGATCGCTCTATTGGAGGAGACCAGTGCCGATGCTGTAGCAAAAGACTTACCGTCCGGCTGGGTGAGCGTGGGAACCCATGTCGACGTACATCATCATAAACCCGCCTGGCCTTATCAGGAGGTTCGCTGTACGGCGACGTTAATTAGCGCAGACGAGAAAAGGTTGCAGTTTTTCGTACAGGCGCATCAAGCGGGAGCATTGATCATGAGCGGTAAGCATGAACGTGCTCTAGCGCCACTCAGCCGTTTTGAACGTGCTGATGGTAAACTGCCAGAGGGAGCTCCGCTGGAGTTTTTCTTTGATTTTCACAGCCCTTGGTGCTACCTCGCCTTCCCCCGTCTAAGAGAAATTGCCGCTGCGTACGGAAGAATGATAGTACTACGTCCCTTCCATCTGGCTAATTTGATTGACCGCATAGGTGGTCGTAGACCGTTGGATGCCTCGCCAGCGTTTGTCAACTGGTTCAAACAAGATATGCAGGACTGGGCGCGCATTCGCCGGCTGCCACTAAGTTATCATCCTAAGTTCCCGTTGCGGCCTTCACGTGCGCTGCGAGCTACCCTGTATGCAGTTGAAGAGGGGCTGGGAGAAGCATTCGCCTTCAAGGTGATGCAGGCGTATTGGTCACAAAGTCTGGATATTAGCGATGTTGCCATCTTAGGCGACTTAGCAACTTCAGTAGGGCTAGATAAAAATGCGTGCATCTCCTCCATCGGCGATGAAGCCCGGAAGCTAGCCATAGTCTCGAACACAGATGAAGCTATTGCTCGCGGGGTATTTGGTGCACCAGCAGTGTTTGCCGATGGCAAACTGTTCTGGGGAAATGACCGCCTTGATATGATGGACACTTGGCTGGCATCTGCGGGAGAGCGCTGCTGAGCCACCGACGGAGAGAAGTAGGCTAACGCTTCCTTCTCCCCACTATAGACTCAGACCAGCATAAAAGATGGGAATTCCTATGTTATACCCGAAAAGGAGATAAGGTCGGTAAACCACCCTGCTGTCAAACTCCGTTAGGTCAAACCATTTGCCGAAAATACTACCGCAGTAATAATTGTGGTAAATGCCGACCTAGGCAGCAGGTGTGGTGGTCGTGTTGCCCATAAAAAACCTCTGTGGTCAATGTCGTCTGGGGTCCGGCTTAAACTGTGCCGACACAAGTAACGGGAGCACAACGGAGGATGCAAGGGCGTCACCGAAGCTGCTGCAGGGTAAACAGCAGGAGGAGGCTGGGCGGTTTGACGGCGAAAAATGAACCTGAAAACGATGGGAAGATGGCGGTTAGCGCCTTTGAAATAAACTGTGGCCGGGTTAAGTTGACAGCGTTTATGCTCCCCTTGCATCAGTCGTGGCCCGTCTATAGTAGCGGCACGTCGGTCAACGTTAAACGGGATGAATGTGGCGCGTAGCAACATCGTTGTTATTGCGTCGTTGACATTCACAAAATCCTGGGTAGTGCTACCAACTTATTGATTTTGTGTTGGATGGTGTTTTTGAGGTGTTTTATGGCTTCCATTTACGTGGGATCGCCATCTTGTGCTGTGACTGAAGGCGTAGACCGTAACGGCAAAAGTACTGCCGGTCATCAGCATTATCTCTGCAGGCAGTGCCGTAAGCCATGGATACTCACTTTCACCTATACAACCTTACAGTGCAGTACACAACAGAGGAAAATCATCGATATTACTATAAATGGCTCTGGATGCCGTGCCAGTCCACACATTATCGGCATTGGTCTGAACACCATTTCCCGTCGTTTAAAAAACTCAGTCCCCAGTCAGTAACCTCGCGGATAAAGGCGGGCTGGGGTGTTATTGTCTGCGTAAAAAGGGAAGAGCAGAGGGGCTACGTCGGGTGGGTTGGCTCCTATATTTCCATACACTTTTTATCACTTAACCCATTACTGGTTTGCCGCATCAGGTATTCCCGTGGCGAACGATACCACGGTGCACTATGCGGATGCCATTCGTTATAATGCTCGAAGGATTCTGCAAGGTTCTCTACCGCTGTTAACCCATCGGGTTTCGGCATGATACTGATGTAGTCGCGTTTCATCGTTTTCACGAAGCTCTCTGCCATCCCGTTGCTTTCGGGCTACGTAACGCCGTATGTCCAGGCTCTAGTCCTACCATTCTGGCGAACTGACGCGTCAGGTGAGACCGGTAGGCCGAACCGTTATTCGTCAGCCACTCAACGGGGGATGACGGCAGGCTGCTGCCGAAGCGTCGTTCCACCGCACCCAGCATCACGCCCTGTACGGTTTCGCTGTCATATCCACCATTACTTTCCACCCTGTACAGTGCTTCACGATCGCAGCAGTCCAGGGCGAACGTGACCTGTAGTTTTTCGCCATTATCACAGCTGAACCCGAAGCCGTCAGAGCACCACCGCTGGTTACTTTCTCCAACGGCCTCTTTCCCTGTATGCGCCTGCTTCGATGGCGATATTGCCGGTTTACGCTCAAGCAGCAGCGCATTCTGACGCATGATGAGGTATTTTGGCATAGATCACCGCCATGTCGTCAGTTTCTGATTGTCTGCGTAGCAGTGCCCATACCCCACGATAACCATAGGTGGGCAGAGCGCCTATAACAGTATGGATATGGGGCATGGCATGCAGTTGCGCACGTGAGATCCGGAGGCAACGACTGACGAGGCTTATTCGCCATCCTCCGGCAACAAGGGCACGTGCAGTATCCACTTTTTTGTCGGCCATATTCAACGGCTTCTTTCAGCAGCTTGTTTCCCATTGTCATCTTGCCCAGCAGGCGCTCCAGTTCTTTAATTTGCTTCATCGCAGAGTCTAGCTCCGACGCGGGCATAACCTGTTGACCAGCGGCATCGGCGGTGAGGCTGCCTTCCTGATACTGCTTGCGCCACAGGAAGAGCTGACTAGCAGCGACACCGGCATGCCTGGATCAAAGCTCTGCTGAACAATGGCGATTTTTTCCTGAACGCTGCGCCGTCTGCCCTTGTCTGGTCCTAAAACATCAATTATCCGGATTCCAGCGACTAGACTAAAAATGAGTATTAATACTATCAATAACTTAAGTGATACCAACTGTCTGAAGATTCCAGGGGCCAGTCTATTCATGTACGAGAATCCGGTTAAGCCATAATCAACTCCGATTGACTTCTGAATTATTACTCACGTAGCCGCCATGATTGTGCTGATGGTAATGTAACGTAAACATAACCCCACCAATTAACAGCGTAATGGCGGCACTTTCCTGTAGATCCGGAATGCGCTGTGAATAGATAAAACCATATAGCAGCGCGAAAAGGGTTTCAAAAACCACCATCTGCCCTGTCAGTGATACCGGAAGACGCCGGGAACAGAGATTCCACGCCAGATATCCCAGCCATGAGGAGACCACGGCTAACATCATGTTCGTTATCCAAAAGAGCGTTTGAGTGTTTTCCGGTAACGACAAGTCAACTGCAGAAAACCTGAATATACTGGCGATGAGCCATAGCAGTACCGAAATACATCCCGTACACAGGCCTATCAGGAGAGACCACTGGTTACTGTTGTAAGGGAGTTTTTTCAGACAGCGGGAGTTCTCGACAGCGTAACGGCTCCAGCACAGTAATGCAGCGAAGGCACAAAGGATCCCTAGTATCTGCCGTTTTCCTTCTGTAACTTGGTGCGAGGATGTTTGTATCGCATGCAGATTAATCAGCACCACACCAGCAATGATAGCCGTCATCGGCAGCAATAATTGCCTGAAGGGCGGAGCATGCTGGTCCCTGCGACCAAGCACCGGAACCATCACAGGAATTAAACCTATCACTAAGGATGTCGCGGCAATACCGACCTGCTGTACGGCCACCGCGACGAGCAGAAAATAGAGGACATTGCTCATCAGCGAAAGACGGATTAGCGTCAGCAGATCGCGATGATGCCATACACGGGCAATGTTGCGCCATTGAGGTATAAGTAATATTGCCGCCAGTATCCCATAGGTAGCAAAGCGACCGCAGGTTAACAGCAGTGGTGAGATCTCGGGTAGCAGTACCGGTGGCAGGAAGATGAATCCCCAGCATGCGCCAGCGAGTACGCCAAATGTAATCCCTTGCTTCATGCTGACTCCTGCAATGCCGTTTCAGGTAATCTAGCCCCCGACTGGCGCTCACTCCACGACGACAAAAAATACTGCAGCCGCGGGCTTTTCGGCTGATGGAACAGTTGCGCCGGTGCTCCCTGCTCTTCAATGCAGCCATCGGCAAGAAACAGCACCCGATCGGAGACTTTAGCGGCAAACCCCATCTCATGGGTCACAATCATCATGGTCATACCATCATCGGCAAGATTGCGGATGACCTTTAGTACCTCCCCGACCAGCTCCGGATCAAGCGCTGAAGTCGGTTCATCGAACAGCATAATGGCGGGTTTCATGGTCAATGCCCGGGCGATGGCAACGCGCTGCTGCTGACCACCGGATAACATCGCGGGCCAGCTATCGGCTTTGTCTGCCAGACCAACCCGTGCCAGTTGCGTTTTCGCTTCGGCGTAGGCTGCTTCACGGGAGACCTTTTTAACCCGCCGCAACGGCGTGGCTACGTTATCGAGTACCGTCATATGCGGCCACAGATTAAACTGCTGAAAGACCATACAGACGTCGCGTAAAGCCTGACGGTTTTCCTTGTCGCTTAAACGCCGGCGTTTTTCCCCGCCGAGAGGTTCATAGCCGACGTTCTCGCCATTCACCACAATGCTGCCGGAGCTATAATCTTCCAAAAAGTTAATACAGCGTAACAGCGTGGATTTACCCGACCCTGAGCCACCAATCACGCAGATGACTTCTCCGGGAGAAATGCTGACATCGATGCCACGTAGAACATGGTTTTCGCCATAATGTTTATTGAGGTTGTTAATCTCAATAGCATAATCACGCATAGTATTAACCTCGGCTTAATTGAGAATAAGAATAATGGCGCTCTATTTTATTACCCAGACGGGAGATACCGATCGCGATCCCCCAATAAACAATGGCCATTAAGGCGTAGATTTCAACCATCGCATAAGTCTGGTTAGCAATGGTCATGGCGGTATTGGTGAGTTCACCGACCGTAATAATGGATAGCACCGACGACTCTTTTACCAAAATGACGCTCTGGCCAATCAATGGCTGGATAATACGCGCGAGCATTTGCGGCCAGACAATGAAAGTAAATATTTGCCATGGACTTAACCCCAGGTCTGCCGCCGCTTCAACTTGCCCACCTGAGACAGCATTGCGACCCGCACGAAATATTTCCGCAAAATAAGCGGAACCATAACATCCCAGGCACAGTACCCCGACCTGTTGCGCCTCGAGATTAATACCAATATAGGGACCACCATAAAAGACTAAAAAGAGCTGCACAAGTAACGGCGTGCCGCGAAACACATTAATCCATGCATGATATATTACATTAAATAAAGCCGGTTTTTGTCTTTCGAGAATAAAAAAACACAGCCCGATCGCCAGCCCCAGCAGGATACCGCCGAGACTCATTTTTAGGGTCATTAAAATACCGGCAGCAATGGCATCTTTATAGGTAAAAAGTATTTCAACATTCATTGTGCTAATACCCTTTGAGCCGAAGATGAACGGTTTTTCTCTAACCTGGCGCCAACAATACTCAGCCCCCACGAGGTCAGAAAATAAAGGAGACCGCATGCCGTATAAAACTCCAGCGGCCGATAGGTGGTGGAGGCCAGCGTTTGAGTCACTCTCATCAACTCATGGACCGCCACCACCGAGACCAATGCCGAATTTTTGATAATATCGATGGTTTCATTAATCAAAGCCGGCATCATGGCGCGCAACACCTGCGGCATCTGAATATAAAACAGCGTTTGCGCTGCTGAAAAACCAAAATCTCGTGCCGCCTCCAGTTGCCCTTTTGGCAACATTTTAAAGCCAGCCCGAAGAATTTCTCCTTGAAAGGCAGCGGTATTTAATGAGAGAGCCATAACCGCCGCCAGCAATGGTGAAAGCGTGATCCCTACGGCTGGCAAAGCATAAAATATTAATATCAACTGGACCAGTAACGGCGTTCCACGATAAAAACTGACATAGGTTTTGCAAAAACAACGCACGAGACGCCGCGGAGAGTTTAACCCCAGGCAAATTAACCAACCAAGGATCAATCCTATGACAATCGCGCTCAGCGATACAGCCAGAGTACTGAGCACGCCAATTAATAGCTGAGGGAAATAGGGAAACACCACTGAAATATCAAACATATTGCCCTCCAGTATCCATCAAATTAGTTTGCCGGGGTCGGAACTTGCTCAGGAACGGCCATAGAAAAACCCAGCCACTTCGTTTGTAGCTGCGCCAGTTTTCCCGATTTATTCAACTGCACAATGCCGTCGCTGATAAATTTGACCAGTGAGGCGCTATCCGCATCCTTTCTTCCGGCCCATGCGTACCAGGTGGCCGGGCCAAACGGTGGGCGTACAATTTCAAACGTATCACCACGGGTCTTCACCAACGGCGCGAGGTTCGGCAGCGATTGCACAACCGCATCAACACGGTGCGCCGCTAATGCCGCATAGGCTTCGTTATAATCAATAAAGGCTTTTATTTCTTTAACGCCGTGACCGGTGGTGGGTTTAAGTACCGATGCTTCATATTCTTTTAGCACCGCAATTTGCGGCGCCCCGGCCTGGCTGGCGACAATCATGCCCTGGAGATCTTTGGCGCTATTAATGCGGCTATCCCCTTTGCGTTTCAGAATGGCCACGCTGGCGTCAGAAAAGGGAGCGGTAAAAGCAAATTTTGCTTCACGATCGCGAGTGATGGTTAAAGAGGTTGCCACAAAGTCAAATCGTTTGCTTTCCAGACCGGGTAAAATCCCTTGAAATGGAATATCCAGCTGAACCACTTTCACCCCGGGTAATCCTTTCATCACTTCCGTGAGAATATCTTTTCCCAGACCGACTATTTTGCCATCTTCAAGCATTTCAAAAGGGGCATAGCGCGCTTCGGTGGCAATCACTATTTCTTTTTTTTGCTTAATATCATCCAGTAAATCAGCCTGGGCCGTAGATATCAATAATGGTGAAAGTTGTAAGGCAGACATTGAAAGTAATAGCCACAGTTTATTTTTCATCAGTGTTTCTCCGCGAGTTTGAATGACGCTGATAATATTTATTCATTCGCTGAGCGGCGACAAACGGTGGTTTCTAACTGATAACTATTAGCACGGCTAATGGTGATTTTGGCATGAATAGTGCTTATTACAGGTTATTTAGCAACAGAGAAACCGATGATGCAACGAAAACCAGGTTTGCCGTCTCTCGACGGTTTACGCTACTTTGATGCCGCAGCGCGCAATCTCAGTTTTACCCGTGCCGCGCAGGATCTTTTTCTTACTCAGAGTGCAGTAAGCCAAAAAATTCAATCGCTTGAGCAGCAGCTTGGCTATCTGGTCTTTCACCGCACTCCCGCGGGACTACGCTTAACCCCGCAGGGTGAACAACTGTTTATCGGAGTGCGCCAGGCCTTTGCCATCCTCGAAACTACGTTGCACCAAACCGGTGAAGAAACCCTTGAGGGCACCATAAAGATTCGGGTTATGCCGTCCTTTGCCACCAAATGGCTGCTTCCCCGATTGCATCAGTTTTATGAGCAGTACCCTATCAGCCTGGAAATTGATGCCGATATGACGCCCGCCAATTTTAAATCTGACGCGGTCGATATCGCCATCACTCCTTTTTGGGTTGATGATAAAAATCTAATTCAACGGCATCTGTTCAACGATGTGATCTATCCCGTGATCAGCCCGGATTTGTTGAAAACACGGCATCTGCGCAGTTACAGCGAACTCTGTGGTTTGCGCTTACTGCATGATTCCATGCCGCAAAATGCCTATAGCACCCATTGGCGCTCCTATTTTGCCCGCCTCGGGCTCTATGACCTGAATGTCGAGGCGGGAACCGGATTTTCCCGCGCCGACCTCGTACTCCAGGCCGCCTGCGCCGGCCAAGGAATCGCCTTAAGCCGTCACTCTTTGTGTGCGACGGAAGTGAGCAATGGCGCACTGATTCGCCCTTTTACCGATATTGTCGAAGACGGACAGGTGTGGTTAACCTGCCCGCGTAATAATGAGAAACGGCCACGCGTTCAGGCGTTGATTAACTGGCTGACAGAAGAAACCGCACGTCATATTGCAGAGCGAACGCAAATTCTCAGTGAATATACGCTGCATAAGGCCGGCTAATGACGGCAAATTAATAATCTCCGTTTGTAGCAAGATATCATTTTCCAGATGATGGCATCACGCCATTATCAACGACGGAGTTTATTATGAGCATGCCAGATATTATTGAATTAGCTAATGGGCAAAAAGTTAAAGGAACGTTCAGCTCCCATGAAATGCAGCGCCGACTGTCGGGATTACGCGCCACCATGGAAGCAGACAGCATTGATGCAGTTATTTTAACCTCGATTCATAATATTAATTACTACGGCGATTTTTTATATTGTAGTTTTGGTCGCCAGTATGCCCTGGTGGTGACACCGAGCCAGTCATTTTTAATTACCACCAATATCGATGGAGGTCAAGGATGGCGCCGCAGCTACGGTGCAAATATCGTTTACACGGACTGGCAGCGCGATAATTATTACCGTGCAGTACGTAAAGTGGTTCCTGATAATAGCCGGCGGATTGCACTGGAGGGCGATCATGTAACGATCGAACAGCGCGCTAAATTTTGCTATTACCTTTCTCAGACACAGTTTATTGATATTGCACCGGCGACGATGCGTATGCGCATGATTAAGTCTGCCGAAGAGATTGCGCTGATTAAAATTGGTGCTCAGGTCGCCGACCTCGGCGGCGCGGCATGCGTCGCAGCGATTGCCGAAGATGTTCCGGAGTATGACGTTGCCCTGGCAGCCACCTCGGCGATGACCCGGGAAATTGCGAAACGTTTGCCGCATGTTGAATTGCGCGATACCTGGACGTGGTTTCAGTCTGGCCTGAATACCGACGGTGCTCACCATCCGGTGACGACCCGTCGCCTCAAGCAAGGGGATATTTTATCACTGAACTGTTTTCCCATGATTGCCGGCTACTATACCGCGCTGGAGCGTACGCTGTTCCTCGGTCAGCCTAGCGATGAGCAATTGCGTCATTGGGAGATCAACTGTGAGGTGCACCGCCGTGGGCAGGCGCTCATCCGCCCTGGCGCCCGTTGTTGCGATATCGCCGCCTCGCTTAATGAAATTTATCGCGAGCATGACCTGCTGCAGTATCGGACTTTTGGCTATGGTCACTCCTTCGGCGTACTGAGCCACTATTATGGCCGCGAAGCCGGTTTAGAATTACGCGAGGATATTGAAACCGTTTTAGCGCCGGGAATGGTAGTCTCAATGGAACCGATGATAATGCTGCCAGAGAACATGCCGGGACACGGCGGTTATCGCGAACACGATATCCTGGTTGTCACCGAAAATGCAGCAGAGAACATTACCCATTTCCCTTATGGTCCTGAGCATAACATTATAGAAAAATAGCAGATAAGCATGCCTAATGTAGAATGCATCAATATATCAGCACCTTCTGGTGCTGATTATTTTGGCCGGCTTTGTAATATGTGTGTCATGATCTAAATGGCTTTGTTGAATAAATCGAACTTTTGCTGAGTTGAAGGATCAGATCACGCATCCTCCCGACAACACAGACCATTCC
>OIFN01000426.1_pt1 | contig 13710 bp, 7 predicted proteins | sample 1582091 | NCBI WGS metagenome assembly OIFN01 (sample SAMN07501064, study PRJEB24779) | human gut metagenome
GAACAACAAGCTATGATTAACCGTTTGGCTGATGAATTCTCCAACGAATTGAACAACTTGGGCGTTCGTGTAGCTCGCTTGGAAGACCGCGTAGGTAACGTAAAAGTTACTGGTGATGCTCGTCTTCGTTACCAAGATGCTGAACATGCTAAATCCAAATTCGACGCTCGTGCACGTGTACAATTCAATGCAAAAGTAAACGATCGTACTGACGCAGTTGTTCGTTTGTCTTCTGGTAGCTTCGAATTGGGTAACTCCCAAAACGGTGGTAACGCAAACGCTACAATCGACCGCGCTTATGTAAACCATAAATTCGGCGAACGTGTATCCTTGAAAGCTGGTCGTTTCGGCCAAACTATCGGTGGCGGCTTAGCATTTGATGGTACTTTCGACGGTGCTCAATTGAACGCTGGCAACGACAAAATCCAAGCTCAAGCAGCTTACGGTTACATGGTATCCGGTGAAGCAGCTGGCTTAACTAAAGACCAAAACGTAACTAACACTTACCTTGGCTTGAGCGGTAAATTAGGTAAACACACTATGGTTGGTGGTTTCTACGATCGTGTAAACCAAGATAGCACTAATGGTTACAAAAACATCTACGGCTTCAATGCTGATGCTAACTTCGACAAAGTTTGGGTTGGTGGCGAATGGTTGAAAGACTCCCACGTTGATAAATCTCAAGCTTGGACTGCAGGTCTTGGCTATGGTAACTACAACATCGCTAAAAAAGGTTCTTGGGATGTTAAAGGCCAATACTTCAACGCTAAAGCTAACGCTCCTATCGTTGATACTACTTACAACCACATCTACACTACAGATGCTAAAGGTTGGATGGCTTCCGTTAACTATGCATTGCAAAACAACGTTGGCTTGTCTGCTAACTACGGTTTCGACTGGAAAACTCAATCCGGTGCTGATCTTTCCGACTTCTACCGTGCAGACCTTAACTACAAATTCTAATTTGATAGTTAACCATATAAAAGGGACTCCTTCGGGAGTCTCTTTTTTATGGTTAATATATATAATCCTATAACAAATTGATATAGAATGCCTTTTATTATGCAATTTTGATAATTATAGATCGATTTATATACAAATTATACTTATCTTTAATTTGATCATTTATTAGCTTTATTACTGGGAGGTGTAAAATATTTTTGATAGAGGATTACTGTATATTTCTATCTATATAAGTATTATAAATGGTATAATAAAAAGTATTAGATTTTCTTGTAAAGGAGGTAAGAATGAATCCTTCTTTTTCTCATATAAAAATGGTAGCCATCGATTGTGATGAGACATTAGTTCGAAGTGATAATACAGTTTCTGCGTATACGGTTGATGTATTGCATCGCTTGCAGCAGAAGGGAACTGGTATAACAATTGCTACTGGACGCATGTATCAAACGGCAAAACCAATTGGAGTAGCATTACAACTTGGCAATGTTCCTATGATATTGTTCTCTGGTGGTTTAATCCAGGAGTTAGAAACGGGATATAAGCTATTTGAACAAACTGTTCCTATAGATGTAGTACATCGTGTTTTTCAACTCGGCCAACAATATAGTTGGCATATACAATCGTATGTAGATGATCATTTACTGTGTCATCATAAAAATTGGCAATCCGATCATTATGAACAGCAAACAGGGGCTGTAGCTGAGTTTTTAGGTGATACAATTTATACACTTTCTTCAGAGCCTAATAAGCTCATTGCTATCGATACAGAGGAAGGAATCGATAGAATTATTGATATCTTGACCCCATTAGTTGGTGATCAAGTTACATTAGTGCGTAGTCAACGAGATTTCCTCGAAATCACTGCACCGAATGTATCAAAAGGGCGTGCATTAGCTCAATTAGCTTTAGATAATAATCTTAGTCTTGAAAATATAGTTTCCTTTGGAAATGCAGAGAACGATATTTCTATGCTTAGTGAAACAGGGTATTCAGTAGCTGTTTCAAATGCAACAGAACATGTAAAATCTGTGGCTAATGAAGTATGTGGACATCATAATGAAGATGGTGTAGCTCATTGGATAGAAAAGAATCTTTTATAATGGAGTAAAACTATGGAAGCATTTCGTTTATTAATTGTTACAGGCATGTCTGGTGCCGGCAAAACTCAGGTTCTACAAGCATTAGAGGATATGGGCTATCTATGTATTGATAATATTCCTCCTATACTGATTCCTAAGCTAAGTGAAATTTGTCGACAAGGTGGGGAACGTACAAACCGTGTAGCTTTAGTTGTAGATATTCGCGGTGGTGAATTCTTTGAAGCCCTTTCATCATCTCTTGAAACATTAAGAGAAATGAAGGTAGATTATGAAATTGTCTTTATGGATGCCACAGATGAGACGTTAATTAGACGATATAAAGAAACTCGTCGCAGCCATCCACTGGCTCCAGATGGGATGATCACTACAGGTTTGAAAGAAGAACGTCAGATATTAAATTCTGTACGACATAAAGCAGACTTCATTATTGATACAACGAATATGAAAACTGCGAGCCTTAAAGAGTATTTAAAAACACGATTTACTCAAGTTGATGAAGGCCATGGCATGTCTATTACAGTTGTAAGCTTTGGCTTTAAATATGGATTACCATTGGATGCGGATATGGTTTGGGATGTTCGATTCTTACCAAATCCATTCTACATTCCAGATTTCCGTCATAAAACAGGTCGTGTGAAAGCTGTAAATGAATATATTCATTCCTTTGAAGTTACAGAGGAATTTAAAAACCGTTATTTTGATACTATTGATTTTCTTGTGCCTAATTATGAACAAGAAGGGAAGTCTCAATTTATCGTTGCTGTAGGCTGTACAGGTGGTATGCATCGATCTGTGGCTATGGCAGAAGCATTATATTCCCATCTATTAGAAAAGGGGTATCGTGTTTCTGTAGAACATCGAGATATGATGAAAAATAATGTAGAAGAAGATTATAATCCTCATGAAATTAAAACACTTGGTAACTAGATAGGGGTTCTTATGTTGCGAAAAAGATGGTTTCGGTGGCTTATACCGGGCCTAAATATAAAACGTTGGCTTGCCCTATTTAGTTGTGGTGTAGGTCTTTTAATCATTGGCATATCATTGATGTTTAACTATCAATGGCTTGCCGTTCTTGAAGATGTTGTACTGGCCTTTTCTTATAATATGACGGGCTTTTACAATTATAATGTGCTCATTGCTGTGGGTGCAGTTATATTATCGATTGGCGCTGTTCTAATGCTAATTGGTACTAGTAAGGTTATTAAAACGATTATTCGTGCTGTATTACCTAATCCTGATAGTAAGGTATCAGATATTATCTTCCAAAATATACGACTTGATAAAGGTCCTAAGATCGTTGTTATCGGCGGTGGTACAGGATTGTCTAATCTATTGCGTGGATTGAAAACACACACATCTAATTTATCAGCTATTGTTACAGTAGCTGACGATGGTGGTTCATCAGGTCGTTTACGGGAAGATTTTAAAATGATTGCCCCTGGTGACTTACGAAACTGCTTGGTCGCATTAGCAGAACAAGAAGGGGTTATGGAAAATCTTTTCCGCTACCGCTTTGAAGGGGAAAATGAGCTATCTGGTCATAGCTTTGGTAATCTCTTTATCACAGCACTTGCTCAAGTATATGATGGCGATGTGGAGGAAGCGCTTGAAGCGGCTAGTAAATTGTTGCGTGTACGAGGTCGTGTAATTCCGTCGTCTACTGAGTTCATTAAATTAGTAGCGGAGATGACCGATGGTACTATCGTAGAAGGTGAAAGTAATATTCCTAATTCTGGTAAACGCATTCGCCATATGTATAGTGAGCCAGCACAGCCAAAACCAGAAGGTGCTGCGTTACGTGCTATCGATGAAGCAGATGTTATCATCTTTGGACCAGGTAGCTTATATACAAGTATCATTCCGAATTTGTTAACTGATAAAATTGCATCTCATGTACGCGCTAGCAAGGCAAATAAAATTTACATTGCTAATGTTATGACTCAACCTGGTGAAACTACAGGTTATACCTTAAGTGATCATGTGGAGGCTCTCATTGCACATGGTGGTGAAGGCATTGTAGATACTGTACTTGCTAACGATGGACCTTTACCAATTCAAATGGTAGAACAATATAGTGCTGTAGGTTCAGAGCCTGTAGTATTAGATACTAAGAAGCTACAAGCTAAAGGAATACGTACGATTCGGGCTACATTGATAAGTCCTAAAAAGCCGGCTGTTCATGATCCTGAACGGTTAGGTAAAGTAATTATGGATATTGTGCATGCTATGCAATCAGATACTGAACCACATATCCTAGAATATTATCTCCAACGAGATGATCATTAATGAGAAGGGATACCTATGTCATTTGCTGAAGATGTAAAAAATGAATTATGCCAATATGAATCCTCTAGTGATGCAGATTTGGCCATGAAAATTGAAGCGTCTTGCTTATTGCGCATGGGTGGATCTATCATTCTGGGGATGAAGGGGGCTGTTGGTATTAGATTGGCTACTGCAAATAATGCAGTAGCTCGTCGCTTGTTAGGCATATTAAAAAAACAATATGAATTACCTACCAATGTATTAGTACGACAAGGACTAAATTTGCGCAAGAAAAATATGTATACTTTATCTGTAGAGCCATCTATAGAAGGGCGACAGGCGTTAGAAGATCTTGCTTTATGGCCTGTAACTGAACAAATTCCTCGTAGTTGGCTTAAATCTATGGAGGCACGACGTGCTTTTTTACGGGGGGCTTTTTTAGGCGGTGGCTCTGTTAATAAGCCACAAAGCGACTATCATCTCGAGTTTATGACGGGGAATGAGAATTTTGCAAAGGAAATTATACATGTATTGCGGTTATTTCATATTCATGCAGGTTTGACTGAGCGTAAGGAAGAGTACGTAGTATATCTTAAAGAAGGGGACGCTGTAACGAATTGCTTGCAAATTATGGGTGCTCAATCAGCACTGATGGAATTTGAAAACGTGCGCATAATGAAAACTGTGCGAAATCAAATTAATCGACAAGTAAACTGTGAGACTGCAAATTTGCAAAAGGTTGTAGATGCTGCAGTACGCCAGGTGAAGGCTATTCGAATTATCGATAGAGAAATTGGTATTGATGAATTGCCTGAAAAGTTGCGGATTGTAGCAAGATTGAGATGGGACAATCCAGAAGCGAGTCTGAAAGAACTTGAAGAATTGATGGATGGCGAATTATCTAAGTCGGGTATTGGACATCGCTTAAAGAAAATCGAAGCATTAGCACTTACGTATGACCCTATGGGGCTTGAAGAAATATAGAGGTATTAATATATGTTTTCTTATAAATCAAAATATTGTGTAGCCGCAGCGATGGCCGCCATGGCTGCTCTTACAGGCCATGTAGAGGCTCGTGATATAGATTTACAATCAATTGGATATTTTCAGTTTTCTCCGTTGCCACCAAGTTTGGTGTCTCAAACGGATACATTGCTACTATCAGATAGCCCTGAATATGTAGGACCAGTAGGTGGTACGCTTAGTGCAGGTACAATTAATGGAAATGGTCGTATCTATTTTTACCATGTAAATGAAATGGATAAGCCCCATAAGATTGCTATCGTATTGGAGAATCAATCGGCGTATCCCAATACTGTTCATGTGATGAGACAGTTAAAATCTGTGGCTACACCAGATTATTTCGCTGCTGGTCGTGATTTATCCCGGAAGGACCTAGAGAATCCTTTAGATGAAAGTCCCAATGCGAGACCTTTATATTCGCTAAGTATTCCGCCACAAGAGCGCCAATTAATCTTTAGTGATTTGGAAAATACACCAGTATATCAAGATGCATTATTTACCGGTATCGTAGATATTAAAACAGAGGCACCAATCTTTGCTCGTGTTATGATGTTGCCTATGGGGATGGATGCCATTGATGCATCTCATTGGGCTAAAAATTTACCTATTGATGAAATTCAGTTGCGCGGTACCTATACTGGGTCTAAGCGTAATATGGAGGTTACTACACCATTTGATACGGCATTAGGTGGTGCTTTTGTAGAAATCGGTAATGACCGTGAAGATATGTTTATCAATGGTGTAGACGAAATGCAAAATAAAGCATTTGTTCGTGACCGTGGTAACTATGGTGTTTCATATACTTTAAAAATTCCTACAAAAGGTAATGAACCATTTAGATTGTATTTTAACCCTCTTGGTGGTCCCTATTCTGGTTCCTTTACGGTAAAAGCACTTCATCAACAAGGTGCCCGTAGAGGTCAAACCGATACGCGTACCTATCATATCGGTGGTGCTGATGGGATTACTGCACTAGGGGACGGTACTATATTAGATAGCCGTCTTATGGGTAATTATAATGCAGGCGATTTGTTAACATTAAACTTCATGCCGGCAGGTGCATCTAATTTGCCAATACGATTCTTATTGATTCCTGAATCTCTTGCAAATCCACAAAAACATCAGACTATTGCGGTCAATGTGCCAAAAGATGTAACAGACAGTTTGGGTCATCCAACTCAAAGTGGTACACAAATTCCTGTAGGTCCTATCAATGGTAAAGATAGCAATAAGGGTACTGTAGATACATCTAAATCTACTATGACTCCTGCAAAACAGGCAGAAACAATTGCTCACGAAGAAACAAAAAAATTGAGCGATAAAGCAGCTGCTGATGCTAAAAAAGAGGCACAACTTAAAAAAGCGAAAGAAGCTGAGGAAGCATTAGCTCGTAAAAAAGCGGAAGAAGCTAAATTAGCTGCCGAAAAAGCAGAAATAGCACGCAAGGCTGCAGAAGCTAAACATGCTGAAATTGAGCGTAAAATGGCTGAGAAAGCTGAAGCTGATCGTAAGGCTGCCGAGTTGAAGGCTGCTCAAGAGGCGCAAGCTGCTAAAGACAAAGCGGCCTTAGAAGCGAAAAAGGCTGAGGAAATGCGACAAGCAGAAGAGGCTAAACGCTTAGAGGCAGAAAGAAAAGCTGAGCTTGATCGAAAGGTAGTTGAAGCTCGTAAGGCTGAAGAAGAACGTAAAGCTGAAATGGCGCGTATTGAAGCTGCTAGAAAGGCGGAAGCCGATCGTTTAGAGGCAGCACGTAAAGCGGAGGAAGCTCGTGTAGCGGCTGAAGCAAAACGTCTTGAAGAAGAACGCAGAATTGAAGCGGCTCGTATTGAAGCAGCACGAAAGGCAGAAGAAGCTAGACAAGCCGCTGAAGCTAAGGCACGTTTTGAAGCACAACGGGCAGCAGAAAAGGCCGCTTTAGAAGCGAAAAAAGCTGAAGAAGAACGTTTAGCTGCTGAAGCAAAAGCACGTTTAGAAGCACAGCGAAAAGCAGAACAAGAAGCGTTAGAAGCACGCCGCGCAGAAGAAGCACGTAAAGCTGCAGAGGCGAAAGCGGCATTAGAAGCACAACGTGCAGCTGAACAGGCTGCGTTAGAAGCGAAACGTCAAGAAGATGCTCGTAAAGCGGCAGAAGCAAAAGCAGCATTAGAAGCACAACGTATTGAAGCTGCAAGAAAAGCTGAAGAAGCACGTCGTGCAGAAGAAGCGAGAAAGGCTGAGGAGGCAAGAATCGAAGCGGCCCGTAAAGCAGAGGAAGCTCGTGTTGCAGCAGAGGCTAAACGTGCAGAAGAAGCGCGTAAGGCTGAAGAGGCAAGAATTGAAGCTGCCCGTAAAGCTGAAGAAGCTCGCGTTGCTGCTGAAGCAAAACGTCAGGAAGAATTGCGTAAAGCAGAGGAAGCACGCCGTATAGAAGAGGCTAGACGAGCAGAAGAAGCGCGAAAAGCCGAAGAAGTACGTATAGCTGCTGAGGCACGTAAAGCAGAGCAAGTTAGATTGGCTGCAGAACGTGCAGAGGCTGAACGCCAAGCGGCAGAGGCAAAACGCATTGCTGAAGAACGTTACCAAGCTCACTTAGAAGCGGAACGTAAGGCGGAAGAAGCACGTCAGCAAGCTCTTGCGCAAGCCGAAGTTGAACGTAAAGCAAAAGAGCGAGCTGAAGCGATTCAACGTGTCAAAGAACAGCAAGAAAATGCTCGTCGTCGCGCAGAACTTGCACGTCAACAAATTGAGGCAGAACGTAAGGCAGCACAAGCTGCTAAAACAGGACCTTCCTTCGGCGAACTTGATGATGTACATGAGGATACACCAAGTGTAACTATTCCAAATGCTGTATCTATTGATGAGTTGACTAAACCTAGACCGACTGCATCTCAAAATACACGTCGTCGTGACCAACGGCAACCACAACAAAATCAACAATATGCACAGCAAAATCCAATGACTGATGGTCAACAAAGTCAAGCTCCTTATAGTTCACAGCAAGGTCAACAAAATGATGATCAAAATCCACCAAAATTATATCCTATGGGTCAGTAATATTAGCTTATAATAATGAAAATTATTTGTCTCTAATTATAGATTGATTATAAGGAAACAATTGGTGAAGTATAGAGAGGACAAGCCACTTTTGAGGTTTTGTCCTCTTTTTAAAATACTTATGAACTTTTGCTTTCACATTGACTTTCAAGGGCAGATTCAGTACAATAAATAAAGAAAATGCATCCATGGTACGAGAGACCATTGCATATTACAAAACCTTTTAATTTAGTCCAGAGAGGCTGAGAAAGGAATATAGTTGAAGCGCCCCATAAGGGCTTCTTTGTGCAAACTATTTGACCTTTTGCCCTGGGCAAAAGGTCTTTTTTGTTACGTGAGTTAGGAGGAAATCATGGGACAAGTTAGCCTAAAAGGCAAACATTTATTAGGTTTGCAAAATGTGTCACCTGAAGAAATCAAATTGATTTTAAATGTGGCAAAGAAAATGAAAAAAATCGTTCTTTCTGATGACAAGAAGGTTCCACTTTTAAAGGGGAAATCTATTGTTAACCTCTTTATGGAGCCAAGTACTCGTACCCGTAGTTCCTTTGAATTGGCCGGCAAATATTTAGGGGCTGACGTTATTAATCTTTCTCCTAGTGGTTCTTCCATGGGTAAAGGTGAAAGCTTCCGTGATACTTTGCTAACATTATCCTATATGGGCACAGATGCTATCGTAATGCGTCATAGTGCAGAAGGGGCTCCTCTATATGCCACAAAAGCAGTAGATCCTATCATCATCAATGCTGGTGACGGCGCTCATGAACATCCAACACAAGCATTATTAGATATGTACTCCATTTTAGAGAAAAAAGAATCCATTGAAGGTCTAAAAGTTGTTATTCTAGGCGATATTATGCATAGCCGTGTGGCAAGATCTAATATTTATGGCCTTACAAAAATGGGTGCTAAAGTACATTTGGCTGGTCCTCGTACTATGGTATATCCAGAGCTCGAAAAATTAGGTGTTACCGTACACCACGATATTCGTGAAGCAGTGGCTGATGCAGATGTGGTTAACGTACTTCGCATTCAATTAGAACGTATTCATTCTGCGTTGTATCCTACAAATAGAGAATATGCACGTATCTTTGGTATTAACAATGATGTATTGAAATTGGCTAAAGATGATGTGATGGTAATGCATCCAGGTCCTATGAACCGTGGCCTTGAAATTGCACCAGATGTAGCATATTCTGATCAATCCGTAATTCAAGAACAGGTACGTAATGGCGTAGCTGTACGTATGGCTGTATTGTACTTAACTATTATCGGAGGTGACGGTAGTGAGCTTGCTTATTAAAAATGGTACGGTAGTTAATCCGGCAAAAAAACAAAACGAAGTAGCAGACGTTCTCGTAAAAGATGGTAAAATTGCAGCCATCAGTCAAAACTTAAGTGCTGAAGGTGCTGAAGTATATGATGCAACAGGTCTTATCGTAGCACCTGGTCTTATCGATATTCACACACATTTGCGTGAACCAGGCCAAGAAGCTAAAGAAGATTTCCACTCTGGTACACAAGCGGCTGCCGCTGGTGGTTTCACACGTGTTGTAACTATGGCTAATACAAACCCAGTTGTAGATAATGCTGCACTCGTAAGAGGTTTACAAAAACAGGCTGAACTCACTGGCGTTGTGAAAGTAGAATTTATTGGTGCTGTATCCAAAGGCCTTGAAGGTAAAGAACTTGCTGAAATGGGAGATATGGCAGAAGCCGGTGTAGTAGCCTTCTCTGATGATGGTCACTATGTAGAAAATGCCGCGTTTATGCGTCGTGCCTTAGAATACTCCTCCATGTTCAATAAAATGGTTATCGACCATGCAGAAGACATTACATTGACTAAAAATGGTCATATGCATGAAGGTAGCGTTTCCTATGAATTAGGTGTTATTGGTCGTCCTGCAGTAGCTGAAGATTTGGCTGTTGCTCGTGACATCTTGTTGTCTGAAATGACAGGTGGTCACATTCATATTGCTCACGTAAGTAGTAAAAATACTGTGGATATGGTTCGTCGTGCAAAAGCAAAAGGTCTTAATGTAACATGTGAAGTTACAAGCCAACATTTATCTTTCACAGATGAATATTTACGCGAATATAACCCAGCGTTCAAAATGGCTCCTCCAATTCGATCCGAAGATCATCGCCAAGCATTATTAGAAGGCTTGAAAGATGGCACAATTGATGCAATTATTACAGACCATGCACCACATGCGTATGAAGAAAAAGACCATGAGTTCTGCTGTGCACCAAATGGTTTCAGTGGTCTCGAAACATCTTTGGCAGCGGTTATTACTAATGCATATGGTCCAGATAAACTTAGCATCGACCAAGTTGTATACTATATGAGTACACGTCCAGCTGAATTAATGCGCCTTGATGCAGGTGTTCTTGAAGTTGGTAAACCAGCAGACATTACTGTATTCTCAACAACTGAAGAGTGGACAGTAGATCGCAATAAATTCTATACAAAAGGCAAAGTCAGCCCATTTGATGGTATGACTGTTACAGGTAGGGCAAAACTCACAGTAGTTGATGGCAAAGTAGTTATGAAGGAGGGCGTAGTCTTATAATGAAAGGCAAGTTAGTTCTTGAAGATGGTTCCGTGTTTGAAGGTTCCTTATTAGGTGGCGCTCCTACATTAGGGGAAGTTGTATTTAACACAGGTATGACAGGGTATCAAGAAATCTTGACTGACCCGTCCTATGCAGATCAAATTATTACATTAACATATCCTTTGATTGGTAATTATGGTACATTGAATGCTATTACTCAAGGTCCTAAACCATATTGTAAAGGCTTTATCGTAGGCGAACTGTGTGATTTCCCATCTAACTGGCAAAATGAAGGCCTATTTAGTGAGTATCTTCGTTTACACGGCATCCCTTGCCTTTATGATGTAGATACACGTGCTATTACACGTGTTCTTCGTAACCATGGTGTAATGAAAGGCGTACTTGTACGTTCTGATTACCCTATGGAAGATATCCAAAAATTATTTAAACAAGACTTGCCAACAGATCAAGTTATGCGTGTAACTACAAAATGGCAAGGTATGCGTGGCGATAAAAATGCAGAGTTCCATGTAGCTGTAATGGACTATGGTGTAAAAGAGAATATCCTTCGTTCTTTAGAAGAAGCTGGTTGCCGATTAACAGTGTTCCCTGCAGATGCTAAGGCTGAAGATGTGTTAGCAGCAAATCCAGATGGTGTATTCTTATCCAACGGCCCTGGAGACCCTCAAGATCTTGGCTATGCTGTAGAAGAGGTAAAGAAATTGTTCGGTAAAAAACCTATCTTCGGCATTTGCATGGGCCATCAAGTATTGGCACAAGCCTATGGTGGTACAACATTTAAATTGAAGTTTGGTCACCGTGGCTCTAACCATCCAGTACAAGATTTACGTACAGGCCGTGTATATATTACATCTCAAAACCATGGCTATGCAGTAGATGATACTTCCTTGCCAGATTTTGTAGAAATTACACATCGCAGTGTAAATGATGGCACTGTAGAAGGTATGCGCCATAAAGAATTGCCTATTTTCTCTGTACAATATCACCCAGAAGCGTCCCCAGGACCTACTGATAATCTATATTTATTTGACGAATTTGAAGACTTAATGAGAAAGGGAAAATAATATGACCACAGAAGCAAAAAAAGTGCTTGTAATTGGTTCTGGTCCAATTATTATCGGCCAAGCTGCAGAGTTTGACTATGCTGGTACACAAGCATGCCGTTCCCTTCGTGAAGAAGGTTATAAAGTAGTATTGGTTAACTCCAATCCTGCTACAATTATGACTGATACAGATATTGCAGACCGCGTATATGTAGAACCAATTAGTCTTGAATTCGTAACAGAAGTAATCAAAAAAGAACGCCCTTGGGGCTTATTGGCTACATTAGGTGGCCAAGTAGGTCTTAATATGGCCGTACAATTGTCTGAAGCTGGCGTATTAGAAGAATACGGTGTAAAACTTCTTGGTACAACTCTTGAAGCAATCAAACAAGCCGAAGACCGTGAGCTCTTCAAAGAAGCGATGAAGGAAATCAATCAACCAGTACCTGAATCCGATATCTTTAACGATCTTGAAGAAGCTGTAGCCTTTGCTAATCGCATTGGTTATCCTATTATCATCCGTCCTGCATATACATTGGGCGGTACTGGTGGCGGTATTGCACATAACGAAGATGAAATGTATGAAATCACACGCCGTGGTTTGAAACTTTCACCAATTCACCAAATCCTAGCAGAACGTTCTGTAGCAGGTTGGAAAGAAATCGAATACGAAGTAATGCGCGATAGTGCAGATAACTGTATCATCGTATGTAACATGGAAAATATCGATCCTGTAGGCGTACATACTGGTGACTCCATCGTTGTGGCACCAAGCCAAACATTGAACGATATTCAATACCAAATGCTCCGTACTGCATCTGTAGAAATCATTCGTTATTTGAAAATCGAAGGTGGTTGTAATGTACAATACGCCTTGAATCCTAATAGCAATGAATATATCGTTATCGAAGTAAACCCTCGTGTATCTCGTTCCTCTGCATTAGCATCTAAAGCAACTGGTTATCCAATTGCGAAGGTAGCTGCAAAAATTGCAGTAGGCATGACATTGGATCAAATTACAAATGCTGTAACTGGCGAAACAAAAGCATGCTTCGAACCTACACTGGACTATGTAGTAACTAAGTTCCCACGTTGGCCATTTGAAAAATTCAATTTGGCAGACCGTACATTGGGCACTCAAATGAAGGCTACTGGCGAAGTTATGGCTATCGACCGCTCCTTGGAAGGATCCTTACTTAAAGCAATTCGTTCCTTGGAAATTGGTTTAGACCATATTGAGCTTAAGAAAATCTCTCATGAGTCCATGGAACAATTGATTGAACGTTTACATTTAGTAGATGATGAACGTATCTATGTTGTAGCAGAAGCACTTCGCAAGGGCATTAGTGTAGAGAAAATTCATTATATTACAAAAATTGATACATTCTTTATTGAGAAAATCAAAAACATTGTTAATGTAGAAAAAGCTTTAGTTGAACATGGTTTAACAGAAGAAGTATTGCGCAAAGCAAAACGTTATTCCTTCACTGATTCTGTTATCGCTCGTTATGCTAATACAACTGTAGAAGATGTTCGTGCAAAACGTAAAGAATGGAATATTCTTCCAACCTATAAATATGTAGATACATGTGCTGCAGAATTCGAATCTAAAACACCGTACTACTACAGTGCTTATGCACAAGAAGACGAAGTTAAACCACTAGGTGAAAAATCCGTTGTAGTACTTGGTTCCGGTCCAATTCG
>OIFN01000429.1_pt1 | contig 13424 bp, 12 predicted proteins | sample 1582091 | NCBI WGS metagenome assembly OIFN01 (sample SAMN07501064, study PRJEB24779) | human gut metagenome
ACCTATCTTCGCCAACGCCACTTGCGTCGTCACTATCGAGAAACGATGATGCTCTGCCACATCTATACCCATATGAACACACCTGTGGCAGCCATCGAAAATGGTATCGGCACCATTCACGAACACTTGAACTGGAAGCCAGACTATACACACCAAGCCGCAACACACCTTAAGAAACAAGGCTTGTTGTATGTAACAAATGGGTACTATATGCTGACCGATAAAGGCGTGGCGCAAGTTAAAGAAATTATTTAAATACAATACCAATACTTTTCCCAATAAAAAAGAAGCTGAAACCAATGCTAATCTGCAAGATTTCAGCTTCTTTTATTATCTGAACTATTAATATTCAGTTTTATTGTAAAACAATAAATAGTTAATCCCTACTCATTACTAAGTACCTAAAATGCAATCCGCATTTGGTACCATTTAGCACCGCCGTGATCAGATTCAGATTCACCTTCATTTACAAAGCCAAACTTGGCATAATAATGAATCTTTTCTTCCTTACAGGTTAGAATGACGCCCTTTCGGTCTTCCTCTCTGGCCAATTCTATGAAAGCCTCTATCAACTGACCACCAACACCACGATTGCGGTATTCTGGCAATGTGTTTAAACCAAATATCATCTGCCATGCACCATTAGGGTTATGCAAGGAAGCATCAGCAAACATCTCATCTGTTAAGATTTCATCATCCGTTACGAAACCATCGATAAAACCAATTGGTGTATCGCCGTCAAAGGCAATTAAAAACTGACCTGCATAATGATCTAATCGTTCCTTAAAAGCCTCACGAGGCGCCGCCTCAGCAGGAGGAAAACAAGTTGCTTCTATATGTGTCACTAAATCTAAATCAGCGGTTGTCGCTTTTCGTATAAGCATATTATTTAATCTTTCATATTACATAAAACAAATACATGGTTCATTATAATCTGGTAAAAGCTCATCATGTGTTAAAAATATCATATCAGATGTTTTAGCCTGAGCAATTAACAAACGGTCAAATGGATCTTTATGAGCTTTAGCATTCTCATCACGATGTAATGTAGATAGTGCTAACACATGTGGAACCAATATAGGTAACAATGTAAAACCCGCCCCCGCACAGCTATCTTCTACCATTACTGCATCAATAGGCATACACATTGGACGTTTAAGATGCTTAATTTCAATTTCCCATAGTGAAAGAATACTGTAATAAATATTATTATTTGGATTCATTATCATATCACTTGCTTCTTTAGATAATGAATCATCACCTAAAATAGACCATAGTAAATAATGTGTGTCCAATAATATATTCATATTGTATCTCCAAACATTTCTTCTATATCTTTATCCCATTTATCAAAGTCTTTTGGCATTTTAAATTTACCTTTTGCAATGCCTATACGTTTCGACACATCAACTTTAGATTCTGCTTGTCGAGTGTCTTCAGATAGTGTAAGCTGCGCTACAGTCCGTCCATCTTGCTTGATATACACAACAGACTCTTCTCCTGTCTGTAGTTTTTTTACAAGCATAGGCAATTCTGCTGTAGCTTGTGTTATTGTTACTTCACACATAGTTTTCCTCCTCTCTGTAAAATTTATGTTGCTATTACTCTAAGTATATACTGTTTAACCACTAAAGGCTACACTAAGACATATTCTCTTGTGTAGCCTTCACTATGCATATTCTGTTCTCAATTTATATACTATGTAATATGATAATGCTCATTTACATATCATTAAAGCGCTTTGCTCATATAGTTTACTATAACTTTCTCATCTCACGAACAAATGCCTCCGCCTCCTGTAAGTTCTTAGGAAACTCGAAATACATATATCTCTCAGTACCATAAATGGGATTCCTAAAATCATAGCCACTCAACAACAAATACTCTATAATCTTCCACTCTTTATCATTAGATTTTTTAGGAGCTTTGAACTTCTCATTCACAAAGTACATTTTGCCGTTACATATGGGACAGGTTTTATTTGTATTAAATAATTCGTAATTCGTACCCTCAGACAAGGAAATCCGGCAATTAGTACATACATTTTTATAGCCCATGATTATTTTCTCCCATTGGTTTATGTTAAAAGATTTATTTTACTCGCCCCACTCCAATAATTGTACTACCATCCACGATAAAAAACTCCGTACCTACTTGTAAAGCAGAAAGAACTATACTTTCCATTATTCAAATTTAATGGTTTCGTGTTCTTCTTACTAAAGAAAATAAATGTGCAACTAATAGCAAGATCAAAATTGCTCATATTAGACTTAGTTCAATTACATTTCTTCAATAACCTTTAGAGTATTTTTTTCAGAATATCTCAAATTAGCATAATTGTAGTAAAATATATTTCTAAATCAATGATTTATTTAAATATATATAATTATAAAATCATCATCATTAAAGTTGATCCACTATTGAATCAACTTTATTCAATATATATTCAGGTACTATATTAAACTTTTTCAAATTAAGAAAATGAAGCAAGTCATTCTCAATATGGTATGTTTCATCAATAAATTTATACCAGGCTGTATCCAGTTTAGAAATTTCTATTTCATTAGATTTTTCAATTTCTCTCATTGCTCTAAATAGTTGTATCTTAAAGTAAGAATTTGGTTCCTCTAAATAAAGTTGTTTTAATTTTGAAATTATATAAACATTATTCTTCAAAAACTCAAAATCAAAATCAGAAATATATTTTCTGATATGATTAACCCCCTTATCAATTTTATTTTGTGGAATCGCCTCATACAGTCTACTTCCCAATTTTTTTCGAATCTCACTTCCATGTATCAAACAGGATAATATTTCATACGAGTATTCCCAATCCTCCTTACAAGCATTAACCTCACACAATTTTCTTAAAAAAGCTATTCTACTAACAATATTAATAGAGGAATCAGTAGCTAATTCTATATATGAATCCGTAATTAATTTAATATCATTATTTATATCAATTATTTGTTCTTGAACCACTTTATTTTCATTCCATATATAACTAGCAGTAGCTTTATGCTCATCTAACTTTCCAACCACTAAAAAATCCGTTATAGGTTCAAAATCATGTGTAAGCAATAATACCGTTTTACTTTCGAATGACACATCTCTTCTTCCAATATTTTTAAATAATCTATGCATAATTGCGTATTTTTTATTACTATCAAAAGAGGATATTGGATCGTCTAAAATAATTAAATCTGGTTTTTGTGCGTAGGCATAATACATAAACAAAACTAATGAAAATGCATTTTTTTCTCCCCAGCTTAAATGATTTCTCACATTTTTTACTTCAGTTTTATCACCTGAGTAACACTGTTGTAAAATGGTTTTACTTTGGTTTTCATCAAATTCATCAATATTTATTTGTAATTCATAGTTAATTCCTGCCGTATTTAAGAATTCATTAATATCCTCTTGTGAGGCCTTTATTGTTGCATTCATTATAGATTTCAAAGTCCCTAATTCGCTCTTCAAAACTTTTATTTCTTTAAGCAACTCACCAACTTTATCATTTATATTAGCTATTATACTTTCAATTTGTGGTCCACCGAAAATATCAAATTCATCTGGTAAAATCATACCTTTTACATAATTCTCCAATTTACTTATATCCGCTAAAAGTCTTCTCTTTCGCCCAAATGATTCTATGGTATCAATACGACTAATAATTAATCGTATTTCACATATTAATTTCCCCACTATACATTCTATTAATTTTTCATCAGTATCAGACTTTATATATGAAATTAATTCTTTATACTTATCCTATCTGATAAAGTCTTTCAATTCCAGAAATAATTCTAAAATATCCCTTAAGTTCTTAGAGTCAGTTTTCTTATAAGTATTTTGAAAAATCTCTTTCCTTTTATCATGAGCATCTCGATTTATTTTTTCTGTACAATAAGGACAGCAATCACCAATATCATAATCATCCCCCTTATTCTTCCAATCAATCCAATCAATATTAATATCTGTATTCGAAATAAAAGTTTTATAGTTATCTAGCTCAACGGGAATATTATACAAATTTTGCTTTGAAAGGAGGCTTTTATATACTCCACTTTTCTTTATTCCTCCACTTTCAGTCAAAGTAAATTTCGAAGAAATAGATTGTAGTAACCCTTTCAATGTTGTAATTTCTTGATCATCCATAAATATTTGATGTAAAGTCTCTAATCTTTTGTCTAATTTTTCTTTTTGTTCATCATACTTAGGTGTTTTTAAAAATACCTCAAACGAATTTTGTATTATATCCTCTTCAAGAAATACAAATTGGTTAACAAAATCCTCATTAAATACTAATACGGTTTTCAACTCAGGTGTAATTTCAACACTAGGTGCTTCATCAGAGAAAAAAGATTTTAAATTTTGCAATTCATTATTTGAATCATGAAAACAAATTGACTTCGCTATCGTGGTTTTTCCAGTTCCATTTATCCCATATTTAATATTAAGTTTTCCCTTTTCGATTTCAATAGTTCCAGTTTTAATATTATTACAATTAGATATTTTTACGATATACATTTTATTCCCCCATAAACTTAATTTATACAAACTACACCTTAATAAAAAGATTATCCCCTCGCCTTATTACACATTTTACCTCTTATAGATTCCCCCCTCACTTAATATTATCATCTTATTTCAATCATTAAATTTATCATCTATAATCAATAAATATAATCCACCCTATAATATTACACTCTCCACTTGAAAGTTTAATCTACTATAATGAGTTCACAAAAAGCCAACAAAGTTTGCACTTTGTTGGCTTAAACATTATATATCAATTATACTTCCCTATATCATCAGCAACCATAGATAGTCTTTCCTCTGTTGGCATTGGATAGGAATAAACTTTATGTTCTTCGTCCATATCATAATTATCTGTCCATAGTTCACATTGTGTTATTACAGTTTGAACCGCATCATCCATTCCTTCTGGAGGATATTTATGCTTTTTCAGAAGTTTTTTAATAATCATACGCATCTTCGCTCTTGCTGATTCACGTTTTTGCCAGTCTATTGTCCTATTTTTGCGAAGTGTATCCGCCAATTCTTTCGTTATAGAGATCAGCTCCTCATTTTCATAAAAGTCTTTAATAGCCTGTGGTTTTACCAATGCATCATAAAAGGCCAGCTCATCTGCTGTTAAGCCAAGTTTTTCCCCTTCTTGTTTATCAGCTGCAATTTGTTTTGCCAATTTTAACATCTCAGCAATAACTTCTTCATTTGTTAGCATCCCATTTAAATAAGCATTGAGAGAGTGTTGCATGATTTCACTAAATTTCTCAGACTTAACTACATTCGTTCGGCGATAAACAGAAACTTGATTAGAGATTAATCTCTTCAACAATTCAATTGCAAGATTCTTTTCCTTCATATTAGCAACATCTTGTAGGAATTTAGGATCAAATAAAGAGAACTCTTCTTTAATATCAGAGAATAAATTTATTACGCCCTCACTCTTAATACTATGCTTTAAAAGTTCATTTATTCTTGCATTCATCTCTGGTAATGAAATCTTTTTACCAACTCCAGTATTAGTAAGTCTCAAAACAAGTACACGAACAGCTTCAAAAAATGCTGCTTCAAATCTATCGTCTTCATTAACCAAGGACGAACAAAGAGAGAGTGCTTGATGAAGCATAAGAGCTTCTTTTACAAATGCATCCTTATCCTCTATCCGCTCTTTATCCATAATAAAATTGACCGCACCACTAATAGTTTTAGCTCTTTCAAGATCCGTACCATGTTTAAATTTAGAATAATCATAGCCATGGAATATATCTCGACATATAGACAATTTTTCTAAGAATTTAGGATACGCAACCATAGCAACATCCGTATCACCATAATTCTTTTTATCACGAGATGTATAATCGTTCATCGCCTGCTTTAAAGCAGTAGCAATACCTACATAATCAACAATAAGTCCGCCTTCTTTATCACGGAACACACGATTAACACGAGCAATTGCTTGCATTAGATTATGTCCAGTCATAGGTTTGTAAATATACATAGTTGCAAGAGAAGGAACATCAAAACCTGTCAGCCACATATCAACAACTATAGCAATCTTTAAAGGACTATTATTATCCTTAAATTTCTTAGCAAGATCATTTTTATGATGCTTATTGCCAATGATTTGTCGCCACTCTTCTGGATCATTATTGCCTGAAGTCATGACTACGGCAACTTTTTCTTCCCAATTTGGTCGAAGCGCTAAAATACGTTTATAAATTTTCATAGCAATAGAACGAGAATATGCAACAATCATTGCCTTGCCGGTAAGTAAATGCTCCCTATTATTTTCATAATGATCAAGAATATCCTGAACAAGAGAATCTAGAGTATTATCATTGCCAAGGATGGCTTCCATCTGTCCTAGTTCATGTTTGCTTTTCTCTATAACTTCACTATCAGCATTTAAAGACATCAAATCATATTCAGCATCAATCAACTTCAATGTTTCTTGATCAAGATTCAATTTGATAACACGACTTTCATAGTAAACAGGTCGTGTTGCACCATCCTCAACAGACTGCGTCATATCATAGATATCAATATAATCACCAAAAACCTCCCTCGTACTACGGTCTTTTGAAGAAATAGGTGTTCCTGTAAACCCAATATATGTAGCATTAGGTAACGTATTACGAATTAGTCTAGCTGTACCAATAACACGTTTTGCTACTTTCTCACCAGATTCATTCTTTGTAATCTTAAATTTTTCAGCAAGCCCATATTGCCCTCTATGTGCTTCATCCGCCATAACTATAATATTATGACGTTCAGATAGAGGTTCATCCGATTCTTCAAACTTTTGCATAGTCGTGAAAATAATACCATTTGCCTGTCTCCCAGCAAGTAAGGTTTTAAGATTTTCTCTACTTTCTGCTTGTAACGGCTCTTGTCGTAAAAAGTCTTTACACTTTACAAACTGACTATAGAGTTGATCATCAAGATCATTTCGATCAGTAAGCACAACAATAGTAGGGCTATCTAAGGCCTCCTGCAACAAATGGGCATAGAATACCATTGAAAGAGACTTTCCACTACCTTGAGTATGCCAAAAAACTCCACCTTTACCATCAGTAACAGTAGCGTGCTGAGTCGATTCAATAGCCTTTTTTACTGCAAAATATTGATGATATCCAGCAAGAATTTTATAGCTATTTATTCCTTCATTTGAGAAACAAATAAAGTTCTTAATAATATCAAGTAATCTTTCTTTTTGGAATATCCCCTCGAAAAATGTATCAAACTGCGCATATTGTGTATTTTCGTAGTTACCGTCTTTTGTTTTCCACTCCATAAAACGGTCTTCGCCGGAAGTAATTGTACCCGCTTTAGAAATCAACTGGTCACTCATAACACAAATAGCATTATAAATGAACATTGATGGAATCTCTTGCATATAATTACGAAGTTGCCTATATGCCTCGGAAGCATCTGTTTCTTCACGAGAAGGAGACTTAAGCTCCATTAATACTATTGGTAGACCATTTAGAAATAGAATGAGATCAGGGCGTTTATTGCTGTTCTCAATGAAAGTCCATTGATTAGCTACAACAAATGAATTATTTTCAGGGTTCTTATAATCCACAAGATAAACAATTGAAGAACGTTCTTCTCCATCAACAAAATATCTTACAGGAATACCATTTTGTAAGTAGTCCATAAAGACGGCATTCTTCTGTACAAGTTCCCCATTTTCAAAGTTTTTAAGTTTAAATAATGCATCCTGAATCGCATCATTAGTTACACCATGATTTATACAATATAAAGACTCAATTAAAACGTCTTCATAAAAGGGACTATAAAAATCTCTTTCTATATCTGGGCCATACACATATTCATACGCTAAATCATTTTGAAATAGTTCAATTAATGATTTTTCATAATCTTCCTCTCTAAAAAAATTCAGCATTACTTTCTACTCCCCATTTATTCTTTAATATTAATTATTATTTTACCTCTATACCTTTATTTTTACCTACTATTTACATTATCCTATTATTAAAAGCAATTTACAAATAGTTCAATATTTACAATTACATAAACAATAATTTACTTCAGCAATCCCTTTACATATTTGAAACCCTAATTAACAGTGCCTCAAAAGACGGATGTATCGGTGATTATTGTACTCTCAAATCTGGTTTTGCTTTCAAAAGTAAGTGGTGGCAAGATTCCGGGATTCCTGTTATAAAAATAGGCTCTATAAATCAAGATTATTTAAATCTATCTAACTGCTCCCATGTTTCAGAAGATAAGATATCACTTGCAAAAGATTTCATTGTTTCTGGAGGAGATCTCCTCATTGCCATGACAGGGGCAACCATTGGAAAATTCACCATGGTACCGAAAATGCATAAAACAATACTGGTTAATCAGCGTGTAGGAAAATTTTTCCTTGGCGAAAATCCGATTAATAAAATTCCTTTTATATATTGTACACTCAAGCAACCAGAAATAATCTCAGAAATTATTAATCGTGGTCAAGGAAGTGCTCAGCCCAACATCAGTGCATCCGATATAATGTCTATTCCTTGTGTCATTCCTCAAACAGACGAGATAAATAACTTTAATTTACAGACTGCGCCTATGTTTGAACTGATTATTAACAATCAGTTTGAAAATTTGATACTTGCAAAGACGAGAGACTTGCTACTACCACGATTGATGTCTGGTGAAATTGACATTTCCAATATAAGTTTTTAAGCCGCTAAATTATTGTTTATCGTTTCATTTACAGTAATCTTGCCATCTATCACAGATAAAATAGAAACAATCCTTTTCTGTATTTCTATGTTTGGGAGCAAAATATTTAGATTTTCAATGTCTGATGGTTTAATAGATGGATATGCAGACACACTTTGTTCAGCAATTGCCTGCAAATGCTCTATGATCTCATTTTGAGATAATACATAATAAATATATTCAGGAATTGCCTTGTCAGTATTAACATCAATAACTACAAAACCAGTAGAAACCAAAAAGTTATCAGGTTGATTTTTGATAATACCATAATGTAATTGATTGGGTCTTACAGTTGAATAGATGATACTATCTCGCTTTACTTTTCTTTTTGCTCTGCTTGGCAACTTATCTATATCGGTATTAATATATTGAATTTTCTCAACTCTATTTGCTGTAATATTACCCGTATCTAAGTAGTTTACAAATTTCCAATTTTCTTTTGGAGAGTATGTACTTTGATTTGTCTTAATAATATCGCCAAGATGAACATTTTGCCATTTAGACATAATTCAACCCTTTCTATCCAATATATTTACGATGTGCAAGTTTAACATTATTTTGTTTAACCATTGCATACTGTAAAGTCGTATCTATCTTTCTATGTCCCAATAGCTGTTGCAGTTGCTCAATAGGCATGCCTTTATCTATTGCCATAGTTGCTAGAGTCCTCCGAAATTTATGTGGATGTACCTTAAGTATTCCTAATTTTTTTCCTAAGTTTCTTAATCTTGCTTCTATACCACCAATTTGTAACCGTGGATGAGGAGCTTTTAATGACACAAACAAAGCCATGTTATCATCATTTCTACTTTTTAAATAATTTTGTAAATGTATTTTTGTACGTGCATCAAAATAGACCACTCGCTCATGATTTCCTTTACCAAACACAATACACTCTCGCTCATTAAAATCAATATCATTTCGGTTAAGCAACACCATTTCACCGACACGCATTCCTGTTGAAGCAAGCATATCTATTATTGCCAAATCTCTCAATTCTGTACATTTATCACGCATAATCTCTAAAGCTTCATCTGAATATGTCTCCTTTATATTTACTCCAGTCTTAACTTTATGTATACGTCGTACTGGACTTTTCAGTATGTATTCCTCATCCTCTAGCCAAGAGAAGAAACTAGATAAAATACGGCGAATATTGTCTATTGTAATATTGCTTGACTTCTTCTTTTCTTGATATTTAGTTAGATATCTTCGAATATCGTCTGTTACAATTTTCTTAACATCTTTTTGGATATCATTAAACATAGTATCTATAGTAGCTTTATAATATGTAAGAGATTTAGCAGAACATCCCTCTACACGCTTTGCCGATAAAAACAGTTCTACAAAGTTCTGTTCCATCGTTTTCTCTCGCTGCTTATTTTCTACTACATCATAATTTATAAGGATACAGTTTAAAACCTCTTGCAACTTTTCATTTTGTGTTTTATTTAAATATGGTAACATGCTTTGAATAATATCTTTGATTATAACTTGTCTCATAGTCAATCACCTTTCATTTTTCTTGAAGAACGACTATGAGGTGGAAGTCCTCCATATAAATCCTATCCACCTACAGGATTTATAATATGATTAAGCAATAAACAATAATTTAGTTGCTTAAGTTACGATGTCCGAGGTATCTAGCTTGCCAGATATAAGTTTTGGTAAAATGGTGTCTCTTAATAAAGCAAGTCTCTTGTTTTCAATTCTGTTTGAGATAATCAAATCATAAATCGGCTGAAGTAATGCTCCGATTCTGCGATAGTCTGCTTCATGAGGTATAAAAACCTCTGCTTTTGCAAGTTCATCACGCTTGATATGTCCCATTGTTGTTGCTTTGTCAGTAGCAATATATATAAAGTGGTCAAGATGGTGTTTTGTCCAGGCATAATAGAACCACTTGTCATACTTGCTTGATGTTACCTTAAACAAATGTTGATTTAAACCAGAAATACCGCCACACCAAAAATCAACTAATAAACTACCAGACCAAGAAAAAATAACATCGCCATCATGAATGATATATTCATTTTTGATGTTCGGAGAACACAATTCACTATTATTATCACAACAACCTTGACGAAGTTCCTTGATTTTAAGAACCGGAATCCCGATTTCGTTACCTGATGGACGATATTTTTGCATAGCAAGACCGTTTAGATAATCTGCAATATCTATTAAACTGGCTTGCCTCCATCCGCTAGGTAAAGCTTTAAGAGATAGAAATTCTGTTTTAAATATTGCCTGAGCTTGCTGCTCTAAATTATTGTTTATCGCATTATTTAATTCAATCTTATCATCAATCATTTCTAAATAACGCGCGATTTCCTTTTGTTTTTCTACATCTTCAATAATATCTACTTCTAATTCTGTAATATCACGTTTATTAACAGAACCAAATACCGTACCACTTTCTTTTTGGAGCAAATGGGGAACATAGTATTTCATTAAATAAAATAAAAAACTCTGATTCCCATTCTTCATCCTCAACGCACAAACACCTCGGCCCAAACACATATCAACAGGCGTAATATTAAGATCTCCAACCGGAGCCCGTACACTCATTATGATATCACCAGCTTTAGCTAGTTTTGTTAATACCATTGTGTATATATCAAATGTAGGATATTTTAACCCAAAAGTTCTATTTCCTTGTAAAAAAGGATAGCCCTTTTCTTCTGTGTTATAGAATTCAGATTTAGGAGACTGTCCCATTATTACATCTACAATTTCACCTAATTTACACTTCATATCCAATAGCTCCCAATTTTTGACGAATTTCTCCCTCTAATTCATGGGATCTTTTAAACATTTCCGAAAGTTCAGAAGTGAGACGATTCATTTTTTCGTCAAATGGTTCATCATCTTCTTCGACAACTTCAATACCAACATATCGACCTGGAGTAAGAATATAATCTTGTTCTTCAATTTTTTTAGTATCGACAACAGCACAAAATCCTTTTACATCCTCTAAAGTACCATCTTGAAATGACGAGAATGTATCAGCTAATCGTTGAATATCATCATCAGTAAAATCTCTATGTTTACGATTAACCATATAGCCCATATTACGTGCATCAATAAATAGAGTTTTACCTTTCTGTTTTTTATTCTTTGAAATAAACCATAAAGTAACTGGTATAGTAACACTATAAAATAGCTGAGTAGGTAAAGCTACAATACCTTCCACGAGATCCGCTTCAATAATATTTTTTCTAATATCGCCCTCACCGCTAGTTTGTGACGATAGCGCACCATTTGCCAAAACAAGGCCGATTTTTCCATTTGGAGCAAGATGATGAATCATATGTTGAATCCATGCATAGTTTGCATTTCCTGCAGGAGGTAAACCATATTTCCAGCGGACATCATCCTTTAGTTTTTCCTGTCCCCAATTAGAGAGATTAAACGGTGGATTTGCCATAATAAAATCGGATTTCAACGTTTTATGTAAGTCATTAAAGAATGTATCTGCCTGATATGGACCAAAGTTTGCATCGATACCACGAATTGCCATATTCATTTTTGCCATTTTCCAAGTGTCAGCATTAGATTCTTGACCATATACAGAGATAGTTCCTCTGTTACCACTATGAGCTTGTACAAATTTCTCACTTTGCACAAACATGCCACCACTACCACAACAAGGATCATATACGCGACAATTATTAAATGGTTTTAAAATAGAGACAATAGTTTTAACGATACTTGACGGTGTATAAAACTCACCACCCTTAGTGCCTTCATAAGAAGCAAATTGAGCAATACAATATTCATATGTTCTTCCCAATAAATCCTTACTCGCCTCGGTACCGTCCATTTTGACTTCATTAGTAAAAAGGTCAACAACTTCTCCGAGAACTCTTTTATCTAAATCAGGACTAGCATAATTCTTAGGTAGCACATTTTTAAGTGTTGTATTCTCTTTTTCAATAGCTCTCATTGCATTATCAATAACAAGTCCAATTTCAGGTGTATGTGCAGCAGATGCAATTGTGCTCCACCGAGCTTCTCCTGGAACAAAGAAAATATTTTCTTCTGCATATGCATCTCTATCATTTTCAAATCCGTCGCCCTCTTTTATAAGCTCTTCATAGCGTTTCTCAAAAGCACTTGATATATAACGAAGAAATATTAACCCTACAATTACTTTTCGATATTCTGCAGCAGGAATATGCCCCCAAAGAACACAAGCCGCATCCCATATTTGTTTTTCAAACCCAATATCTGTATTGTTTTTTGCTGCCATAACTTATATACCGTCCTCATTAAAACTTACAAATCAAGATTATTTTCATGAAATCCGTATAATCTAGTAAATATACTATAAATCCTAATATTTTTTATTATAACATCTTAGATAATTAGAACACATCATCAATTCATTTATTTTTCATAGTAATAATAAATAAAGATGATACTTTTACAATTTTAATCACTAATACAAAATTTCTATCCTATCTAAAACACATATTTTGAAGATCTATAAAAAAAGTCATCCAAAGACAGACTCTTTGGATGACTAAATTATATTATGTATTTTTATATATTAGCTATAATAAGCAAACCATATTATTCCCACTCAATTGTAGCAGGTGGTTTAGATGTAATATCGTACACGATACGGTTGATGTGTTGTACTTCGTTTA
>OIFN01000438.1_pt1 | contig 13054 bp, 11 predicted proteins | sample 1582091 | NCBI WGS metagenome assembly OIFN01 (sample SAMN07501064, study PRJEB24779) | human gut metagenome
GGTGCAATGCATAAAGGTAAGGATAGTGAAGAATTAGGCATACCTGGTATTCCAAATATTGCTGAATCTGTACAAATTGCTAGAGATGTACTATTAGCTGAAGCAACTGGTTGTCACTATCATGTGTGCCATGTTTCAACTAAGGAAAGTGTTCGAGTAATCAGAGACGCTAAAAAAGCTGGTATCCATGTAACAGCAGAAGTTACACCACATCATTTATTATTAACTGAAAATGATGTTCCTGGTGATGATTCAAACTACAAAATGAATCCACCATTAAGAAGTAATGAAGATAGAGAAGCACTTTTAGAAGGCTTATTAGATGGAACAATTGATTGTATTGCAACGGATCATGCACCTCACGCTAAAGAAGAAAAAGAACAACCTATGACAAAAGCACCTTTCGGTATCGTAGGTAGTGAAACAGCATTCCCATTACTTTATACACACTTTGTAAGACGAGGTAATTGGTCACTGCAACAATTAGTTGATTATTTCACTATTAAACCAGCTACTATTTTCAACTTAAATTATGGAAAATTACACAAAGATAGTTACGCTGATTTAACAATTATTGATCTAAATACTGAAAAAGAAATCAAAAGTGAAGATTTCTTATCTAAAGCTGATAACACTCCATTTATTGGTGAAAAAGTTTATGGAAATCCAACACTAACAATGCTTAAAGGTGAAGTAGTATTCGAGGAGGAAAAGTAGATGCTTGAAAAACGTTATCTTGTACTGGAAGATGGCTCTTATTACGAAGGATATCGCTTAGGGTCAGATGACTTATCTATAGGCGAAATTGTATTCAACACTGCTATGACGGGGTACCAAGAAACAATCTCTGACCCGTCTTACACAGGTCAAATCATAACTTTTACGTACCCACTAATTGGAAACTATGGTATCAATCGCGATGATTTTGAATCATTAACACCTAAATTAAATGGGGTAGTAGTAAAGGAAGCAAGTACACACCCTAGTAACTTTAGACACCAAAAAACATTACACGAAACACTTGCTCAATATCATATTCCTGGTATATCGGGTGTAGATACTAGAAGTATTACTCGTAAAATTAGAAATCATGGTGTTTTGAGAGCTGGATTTACAGATAATAAAGATAACATTCAGGAACTTGTTGAACAGTTGAAAACTGCTGAGTTACCTAGAGATGAAGTTCAAACGGTTTCTACAAAAACACCATATGTATCAACAGGTTCCGATTTAAGTGTCGTTTTACTCGACTTTGGTAAAAAGCAAAATATCGTTCGTGAATTAAATTTACGTGGTTGCAACGTCACAGTTGTACCATATGATACGTCAGCTGAAGAGATTTTAAGCATGTCTCCAGATGGTGTCATGCTATCAAACGGCCCTGGTGCTCCAGACGAAGTTGACGTTGCTTTAGATATGATCAGAGGCATATTAGGAAAGATACCATTCTTTGGTATCTGCCTTGGTCATCAACTTTTTGCATTATCGCAAGGCGCAACTTCATTCAAAATGAAATTTGGACATCGTGGTGCGAACCATCCCGTTAAAGATTTAAGAACAGGTAAAATAGATATCACGAGCCAAAATCACGGCTATTCTATTGACCGTGACTCGCTTAAAAATACTGACCTTGAAGTTACACATATTGCTTTAAACGATGGTACTGTTGAAGGACTAAGACATAAAGAACTTCCAGCGTTTTCAGTCCAATATCATCCTGAAGCAAGACCAGGTCCAAGTGATTCTAATTACTTATTTGATGAGTTCATAACAATGATGAAGGATTTCAAAGAAAAGGAGCGTCAAATCAATGCCTAAAAGAGATGATATTCAGACAATTTTAGTAGTCGGTTCAGGCCCAATTATTATTGGACAAGCTGCAGAATTTGACTATGCAGGAACACAAGCTTGTCTAGCATTAAAAGAAGAAGGCTACAGAGTTATTTTAGTTAATTCTAATCCTGCAACAATAATGACAGATAAAGAAATTGCCGATAAGGTGTACATAGAACCATTAACGCACGATTTTATTGCTCGTATTATTAGAAAAGAACAACCAGATGCATTATTACCTACTTTAGGTGGTCAAACTGGGTTGAACATGGCGATTCAACTTCATGATAGTGGCGTGTTAGAAGCTAATAATGTAAAGTTGTTGGGGACAGAGCTAGAGTCTATTCAACAAGCAGAAGATCGTGAAATGTTTAGAACATTAATGAATGATTTAAATGTACCTGTACCAGAAAGCGATATCGTTAATACAGTAGAACAAGCATTTGAATTTAAAGAACAAGTTGGATATCCGTTAATTGTACGTCCTGCATTTACGATGGGGGGTACTGGCGGTGGTATTTGCCATAATGATGCTGAATTAAAAGAAGTTGTTAGTAATGGTTTGCATTATAGCCCTGCTACACAATGTTTAATAGAAAAATCAATTGCAGGTTATAAAGAAATTGAATATGAAGTTATGCGTGATAAAAATGATAACGCCATCGTAGTATGTAATATGGAGAACATAGATCCTGTAGGCATTCATACTGGAGATTCAATCGTTGTTGCACCGAGTCAAACACTATCAGATGTAGAATATCAAATGCTACGAGACGTATCCTTAAAGGTAATTCGTGCTTTAGGTATTGAAGGTGGATGTAATGTGCAACTCGCACTTGACCCGCATTCATTGAATTATTACATCATTGAGGTCAACCCACGTGTGTCTCGTTCATCAGCGTTAGCTTCCAAAGCAACGGGTTATCCTATTGCAAAATTAGCCGCTAAGATTGCCGTAGGTTTAACACTAGATGAAATGCTTAACCCTATTACAGGAACTTCATATGCTGCATTTGAACCCACTTTAGACTATGTTATTTCTAAAATTCCACGTTTCCCATTTGATAAATTCGAAAAAGGTGAACGTGAACTTGGAACTCAAATGAAAGCGACAGGCGAAGTCATGGCAATCGGTCGTACATATGAAGAATCTTTACTGAAAGCCATTCGCTCACTTGAATATGGTGTTCATCATTTAGGTTTACCAAATGGAGAAAGTTATGAATTAGATTACATTAAAGAGCGTATCGGACATCAAGATGATGAAAGATTGTTCTTTATCGGCGAAGCAATTCGTAGAGGAACATCTCTTGAAGAACTTCATAATATGACAAAAATTGACTATTTCTTCCTAAATAAGTTCCAAAACATTATTGACATTGAGCATGAACTTAAAAATCATCAAGGCGATTTAGAGTATTTAAAATACGCTAAAGATTATGGCTTTAGTGACAAAGTGATTGCTCATCGATGGGATATGGAAGAAAAAGATATATATGAACTACGTATGAGTCAAAATATTAAACCAGTTTATAAAATGGTTGATACATGTGCAGCTGAATTTGAATCCACAACGCCGTACTATTATGGTACGTATGAAGATGAAAATGAATCTATAGTAACTGATAAAGAGAAAATTCTAGTACTAGGTTCAGGACCAATTAGAATTGGCCAAGGTGTTGAATTCGATTATGCAACTGTACATGCAGTATGGGCGATTCAAAATGCTGGTTACGAAGCTATTATTGTGAATAATAATCCGGAGACTGTATCTACTGACTTTTCAATTTCTGACAAATTATATTTTGAACCACTTACAGAAGAAGATGTCATGAATATCATTAACTTAGAACAACCTAAAGGTGTTGTAGTACAATTTGGTGGTCAAACAGCAATAAACTTAGACGATAAATTAGCACAGCATGGTGTTAAAATTCTTGGAACATCATTAGAAGATTTAAATCGAGCTGAGGATAGAAAAGAATTTGAAGCGCTATTACGTGAAATATCTGTACCTCAGCCACAAGGGAAAACTGCTACATCACCTAAAGAAGCTCTTAAAAATGCAAGAGAAATAGGTTATCCGGTTGTAGTTCGTCCTTCATACGTGCTTGGTGGCCGTGCAATGGAGATTGTTGATAATGATCAAGAGCTTGAAAATTATATGACTCAAGCTGTTAAAGCAAGTCCAGAACATCCTGTATTGGTAGACCGCTATTTAACAGGAAAAGAGATAGAAGTGGATGCTATTTCAGATGGGGAGACTGTCGTAATTCCAGGAATTATGGAACATATAGAGCGTGCAGGTGTTCACAGTGGAGATTCTATTGCAGTTTATCCGCCACAAACACTGACTCAAGACGAAATTAATACACTTGAAGACTACACAATTAAATTGGCAAAAGGTTTAAATATTAAAGGTCTTATTAACATTCAATTTGTCATAGCTCACGACGGTGTCTATGTGTTAGAAGTTAATCCGCGCTCAAGCCGTACGGTACCATTCTTAAGTAAAATTACTGATATTCAAATGGCTCAATTAGCGATGCGTGCAATTATGGGTGAAACGCTTGCTGAAATGGGGTACAAGCAAGGTATCCAACCTTATTCTGAAGGCGTATATGTTAAAGCACCCGTATTTAGTTTTAATAAATTAAAAAATGTAGATATTACGCTTGGACCAGAGATGAAGTCTACAGGTGAAGTTATGGGTAAAGACCTTACACTTGAAAAAGCGCTATACAAAGGTCTCACTGGTAGCGGATTTGAAGTGAAAGATCATGGTACAGTATTGATGACTGTAAGTGATAAAGATAAAGATGAAATAGTCAAGATTGCACATCGATTAAATGAAATAGGCTACAAAATATTGGCGACTCGTGGAACAGCACAAAAGTTAAAAGATCATAATATTCCAGTTGAGGTCGTAGGTAAAATCGGTGGCGAGGATGATCTACTGACACGAATTCAAAATGGAGAAGTGCAAATTGTCATTAATACTATGACAAAAGGAAAAGAAATCGAACGAGATGGTTTCCAAATTCGACGTACAACAGTTGAAAATGGTGTGCCTTGTTTAACATCATTAGATACTGCCAGTGCTTTAACAAATGTCATTGAAAGCATGACGTTTACTATGAGAAATGTATAATCTTAATGATAGAAGTTAAAAGGAGAAGATGAGTGTGAGAAATCTACCCATTATAGCATTAGATTTTAAATCAGCAGACGAGGTTCATACATTTTTAAATAAGTTTAATGAACCGTTATGCGTCAAAATTGGGATGGAGTTATTTTATCAAACAGGGCCAGCTTTAATTAAATCCATTAAAAAAAGAGGTCATGATATCTTTTTAGATTTAAAATTACATGACATACCTAATACTGTGAGCAAAGCAATGGAAGGCTTAGCACGTTTAGACATTGATTTAGTCAATGTTCATGCTGCCGGTGGTATTAAAATGATGGAAGAAGCTAAAAAAGGGTTAAGAAAACATAATGCTGATATTAAAATCATTGCAGTTACTCAATTAACTTCAACTACTGAAAGACAATTACATGAAGAACAAAATATTCAAACCTCTATAGAGGAGGCAGTTCTAAATTATGCGCGTCTTACTAAAAAAGCTGGATTAGACGGTGTCGTATGTTCTCCTCTTGAGGCTAAGATGATTTCTAAAGAACTAGGTTCTGACTTTTTAAAAGTGACACCAGGTATTCGCCCGAAAGGCGCAGCTCGTAATGATCAACAACGAATTACAACACCTGAGGAAGCTAAAACTTTGGGGTCAACACATATCGTAGTAGGTCGACCTATCACTCAAAGTGAGCATCCAATTGACAGTTATCATAAAATAAAAGAAAGTTGGTTAAGTTAAATGGCTAAAAATATTGCTAAAGCATTATTAGACATAGAGGCAGTTTCATTATCTCCAAATGATTTATTTACTTGGAGCTCAGGAATTAAATCGCCTATTTATTGTGATAATCGAATAACTTTAGGGTACCCTGAAGTGCGTAATGCGATTAGAGATGGGTTAATTCAATTAATTAAAGAACATTTTTCTAACGTTGAAATTATCTCGGGTACGGCCACTGCTGGTATCCCTCATGCAGCTTACATTTCAGAAAAAATGGAATTACCTATGAATTACGTTAGATCAAAAAGTAAAAGCCATGGTAAACAAAACCAAATAGAAGGTGCAAAAAGCGAGAATAAAAATGTCGTTGTAGTCGAGGATTTAATTTCTACTGGAGGTTCTTCGATTACAGCTGTCGAAGCATTGGAAGAAGCGGGAGCTAATGTGCTTGGAGTCGTTGCTATATTCACATATGGTCTTGCAAAAGCAGACGAGACATTTAATAAGGCTCATATTCCGTTTTATACTTTAAGTGATTATAATGAGCTTATAGAAGTTGCGAAAGATGATGGGAAAATCTCTTTAAATGACATCCAAACATTAGTTGATTGGCGAGATAACTTATCGTAATATATGAATGGTGAGGGGGCGTCTAATGGAACAAAACAATGATAATAATCATCTTTATACTTTAATAAAACATTGTAATGAGTTTCTTTATAGACGAGATGATTATAGAATTCCATCTTATTCTCAATCAGACCATTCTAGTAAAGAAAATATTTCAAAAACAATGAATGATGAAGTATTTAAACATTCAATTGAAATTTTTAAACGTGCCAAGAAAAATTTAAATCATTAACTATAAATCGATATTGTAAAAACACTCCAAAAGTGATGAATCAATTAACTTTTGGAGTGTTTTTTATGAATTAACTGCGAAATCATAGTAAATTTTTTATTAAAAAGTCAGAATGAATTGTGGAAATAAGCTGAGAAGAAAAATCACGAGAGTATTCTAATTCATCGTACAATTGTACTTTACCTTCAATGCATATTTGAAATAATGATATTCAAATCAAGAAATTCTACACGCATCATTTACGATAAAACAAAGGTTATAATAATTTCCCAAAATTAACGTATAAACATCTTAGTCATTAGCCATCCTATTAATAGAACTAATGCAAATATTAATAATGGTACACCATAATGTATGAGCATAACAACGCCTCCAATCTTAATCGAACTATCAATCAAATTAAGAATCAAACTATATTAAAGTTCTAATTTTTTACATCCTATATAACTACATTCTACAATGAAAGTATATACATGTTAAAATAATAAGTAAGATTGATTTTTAAATAACAAGAATACGATATAAAAGAAGGAGTAGCATATGGACATACCAAAAATTACGACGTTTTTAATGTTTAATGATGAAGCTGAAGAAGCAATTCAATTATACACAAGTTTATTTGAAGATAGTGAAATTATTACAATGGTGAAGTATGGCGAAGAAGGACCGGGCACGCCTGGCTCAGTGCAACACTCCATCTTTACGTTAAATGGCCAAGTATTTATGGCGATAGATGCAAATAGTGGGGAAGAGTTGCCTATGAATCCGGCAATGTCACTATATGTCACTGTTAAGGATACTATGGAGATGGAACGTTTATTTAATGGTTTGAAAAGTGAGGGTGCCATTTTAATGCCTAAAACAGAAATGCCACCATTTAGAGAGTTTGCATGGGTTCAAGATAAATTTGGCGTGAGTTTTCAACTTGCTTTACCAGAAAACAAATAGATTAAAAAGGACAGCAGAATGTTGAATGATATGTGCATTCAATTCTGCTGTCTTTTTTTATGTTATGATTCTTTCATTTGTTGAATATGATCATAATCAGGTGTTGCAAATAGGGTCTTTTGGTTGTCATATGTCACGAATCCAGGTTTTGCCCCAGAAGGTTTATGAACGTGTCTAATTTCCGTATAATCTACAGGAATTTGAGCTGAACTACCAGCTTTAGAGAAATACCCAGCTAGCATTGCCGCTTCTTTAATCGTTGTTTCGCTTGGACTCTCATTGAGTATGACAACATGAGATCCTGGAATATCTTTTGTATGGAACCATAAATGTTTTTTATGTGCCTTTTTATTGGTAAGATAATCATTTTGTTTATTATTTTTACCTACTAATATCGTATCTCCATCAGTAGAATGATACGTTTGAAGTTGAATTTTAGACTGCTTTTTCTTTTTACTCTGTTTTCTTTGCTTCATGAATCCCTGTTCAGCAAGTTCGTCGCGAATATCATCGATATCATCAACGGTAATGTGCTTTAACTGTTGCTCAATATTATCAAAGTAATCAATATTCTCTTTAGTCAGTTTAATCTGATGAGTCAATTCGTGCTCTCGTGTTTTCATACGGTTATATTGTTTATAATAGTATTGAGCGTTAGTTGATGGCGATTTTGTAGGGTTAAGTGGAATCTTTACTTCTTCACCAGTATAGTAATTCAACGCTATAACAGAATCGTCACCTTGTTGAATACGATATATATTAGCTGTGATCAACTCTCCATATAATTGCTGAGTTTCTTTGTTTTTAGCACTTTCATACTCATCGATAAGTTTACTCAATTTATTTTGTTGTTTTTGCAGTTGCTGTTGTACAAATCTGACTAAATCATTTGCACGTTGTTTTACTCTTTCTCTCTCACCACGTGCATCATAAAAGCGATCCAATAGTTCATGAAGTGAATGATACTCAACTATATCATCATAGAATTGATTAAGTTTCATGAAATAGAAATCCTCTTTACCTGTTTCATGATTTTTATGAAAGACAGGAGTAGATGCCGATTTGGTTTCGGCCATGACTTCATCAAAAGCATCAGGTAATGTTTTTTGAGTCATAAATTGACGACGATTCACAATTTCATTAGCGATTAGTGGACTAAAGCCCTCACATATATTAAGTAATTGCTTGGCAATCTTTCCAGCATTAAAGTCAATATATTTTAATACCTCTTGCCCTGTTAATTCATAAGGATTGATTTTATTTTGATTTGGTGGTGCTTCATATTTGAAGCCAGGCATAACGGTTCTGTACTGATTTGTGTTAGGAGTTAGATGTTTAAACCCTTCGATGATTTTACGTTGATCATCGACAAGGATAAGGTTACTATGTTTACCCATTATTTCCAATATAATAGTTCTATATATTGTATCACCAATTTCATCTTTACTTTCGATATCAATCTCTATACGTCTATCGTTACCAACCTGTCGAATTGCTTTTATGAAGCCTCCCTCAAGGTGTTTACGGAAAACTCTTGCAAACATTGGTGGTGTAAATGGATTGTCGTATTTCTTAGTAGTTAATTGTAAACGAGAGAAACTAGGATGAATCGATAGAAGTAGTTGATGATTTTTACGATTTTGTCTAATTACAATAATTATTGTGTCATTTTCTGGTTGATTTATTTTATGAATTCGGCCTGAGACTAAACCCTGTAATGATTCAATCATTTTTTTAGTAAATAAGCCATCATATGCCATAATTATCTGCCACCTTATACTTTTTCATTCATCATATTGTAACATGCGTAAACTGAGAGGTCATGATTAAAGACTGTAAATTATTTTAAAGTTGAATATTCTTAATTTTTATAGCAATTTATAAAGGCGAATTGAAGTGCTTAAAAATTTTAAAGATATGACGAAATAAGATGAATTTGACTCTATAACAAAGTACGGCTATACATATATCGTAGCAATATGATATTATATTTAAATAATAGAAGAATAGCTTAGAGAGGTCGTAAGGCATGGATAAGGAAAAAGGACTGTTAATTGTTCTTTCAGGCCCTTCAGGTGTTGGAAAGGGAACTGTTAGAAAAAAGATATTTGAAGACCCAACTACTTCATATAAGTATTCTATATCAATGACAACACGTCATATGCGTGAAGGTGAAATTGATGGTGTAGATTACTTCTTTAAAACAAAGGAAGAATTTGAGGCGTTAATTAAAGATGACCAGTTTATTGAGTATGCACAATATGTAGGTAATTATTATGGTACACCTGTACAATATGTAAAGGATACTATGGAAGAAGGTCATGACGTCTTTTTAGAAATCGAAGTTGAAGGTGCTAAGCAAGTAAGAAAGAAATTTCCAGATGCTTTGTTCATATTTTTAGCGCCTCCAAGTTTAGATGACTTGAGAGAACGTCTTGTTGGTAGAGGAACTGAATCAGATGAAAAGATTCAAAGCCGTGTGAACGAGGCGCGAAAAGAAGTAGAAATGATGAATTTATACGACTACGTTGTAGTTAACGACGAGGTTGAACTCGCTAAGAATCGAATTCAGTCAATTGTTGAAGCTGAGCATTTAAAAAGAGAGCGAATCGAAGCTAAATATAGAAAAATGTTACTGGAGGTCAAAAAATAATGTTAAATCCACCGTTAAACCAACTTACTGCAAAGGTGAATTCAAAATATCTTATTGCCACTACGGCGGCTAAAAGAGCACGTGAATTAGATGAAAGACGCGAAACAGCGCTTTTAGATCAGTACCAATCAGCTAAACCTGTTGGAAAAGCTTTAGAAGAAATTGCTGATGGTAAAATAGAACCTGTTGTACCGAAAGAATATTTAGGATAAAGTTTTATTTATATTGGTAGAGCCTGGGACATAAAAATTGTCCTAGGTTTTTTAATTACTAGTAACATACAAAATAGTTGAATAGCGCTTAAAACAAGCTTGAAATCTGACTAAAATTCTTTGTCCAACTTGAAAGTTATATTTAGTAATAGTCACTTTTTTAATTTAATGATTAATTTGTGTATAATAATTATAAATATGTCGTCAATGAATCTGAAACATAAATGACTAGTTTTAGCCATTAAATCTCTTCGCAGTAGATTGACTACCCTGAAAATATACTTAAAATAAAACGTGTCAGGGTCTGAGTTTCTGTTATGAAAATTTTGTTAGATTCTCTATTTAAGGTCATATTGCGACAGGGTGGGATAATGAATTTATTATGAATTCTATTCCGCTCTCTTTTTACGAAGGATGCGCTTTTGCATAGCCAAAGTTGCCTTTAAATTTGATAATTAATAGATAACACATAACTAAATTATTCCGTTCCATTTCTAATTTAGGCGTATCGATAAAGTATTAAAGGAGAATATAAATAATGAAACATATTTTATTAGCTGTTACAGGCGGTATCGCAGCATATAAAGCAATTGATTTAACAAGTAAATTAATACAATCCGGCTATGATGTAAGAGTTATGCTATCTGATCATGCTCAAGAGTTTGTTACTCCACTAGCTTTTCAAGCAATCAGTAGAAATCCTGTTTACACAAATACATTTAAAGAAGAAAATCCTGAAGAGATTCAACATGTATCATTAGGAGACTGGGCAGATGCGATTATAGTCGCGCCAGCAACTGCTAATACTATCGCAAAATTAAGTGTTGGAATTGCTGATGATTTAATTACTTCTACATTACTTGCTACAACAACACCAAAATTCGTTGCACCCGCAATGAATGTAAATATGTATAACAATCCGCGTACTAAGCATAATATGAAAGTGCTAAGTCAAGACGGATATTATTTTATTGAACCTGGTAGTGGCTATTTAGCATGCGGTTATGTAGCAAAAGGGCGAATGGAAGAACCCATGCAAATCCTATCTGTTATTAATAAATTTTTTACTCAACAGGAGAATGTTGTAAAAAGCTCTTTTTCCGGAAAGCACGCATTAGTTACCGCTGGACCTACAGTTGAAGTTATTGATCCAGTTCGATACGTATCAAATCGTTCATCAGGAAAAATGGGATATGCTATAGCTGAAGCATTACGAGATAAGGGGGCAATCGTAACTTTAATTAGTGGTCCTACCCACTTATCTCTACCTGAAGGGATTAATGTTGTTAAAGTTGAGAGTGCAGAGGATATGTTTCAAGCTGTAACCGAACGCTTTGCGAAACAAGATATAGTGATTAAAGCAGCGGCGGTGTCTGACTATACACCAATGGACATACTTGAACATAAATTAAAAAAACAAGAAGGAGGATTATCTGTTCAATTTAAGCGTACTAAGGATATTTTAAAATACTTAGGAGAAAATAAAACGCACCAATATCTTGTTGGTTTTGCTGCTGAAACACAAAATATTGAACAGTATGCTCTAGACAAACTCAAAAGAAAAAATGCAGATGTTATCATTTCGAACAATGTAGGTGATACATCAATAGGCTTTAGTTCAGATGACAATGAATTAACTATGCATTTTAAAAATAATGAAAAAGTAAATATTAAGAAAGGGAAAAAATCAGCTTTAGCACATCAAATTATAGAAATTTTAGAAACTAGGTGGCAGTAATGATTGCAAAAGTAATTGTTGATATTCCGTCGAAAAGTGTCGATTTTAAATTTGATTATATTGTTCCTAAAAATTTAGAACGTGTGATTCAAATAGGCGTTCGTGTTGTGGTACCTTTTGGTCCTAGAACTATACAAGGATACGTCATGAATATTCAACAAGAACCAGATGGAAATATGGATATATCAAAACTAAAAGAAATAAAAGAAGTGCGTGATATTAAACCTGAATTAACATCCGAACTGATTCAATTAAGCGAATGGATGAGCCATTATCATGTGATGAAACGTATTTCTGTTTTAGAAGCGATGTTGCCAAGTGCCATTAAAGCAAAGTATAAGAAAGCTTTTTCAATTATCGATACAAAAAATATATCTTCAAAAACCAGAGCGCTATTTAACAATGACGGTTATTACTTATATAAAGAAGCTCAGCAAAACAATGATTTAGAAGAAATGTTGACTTTGTTAAATCAAGGATTGATTGAAGAGATCACGATACTTTCTCAAAACACAAAAAAGAAAACTCAAAAAGCTGTTGGCGTAGTTAATACGTTGAATGGTGATGAAGTACTTGCAAAACTCGAGAAATATACAAAACAATATGATTTGTATGCATTTTTATTAGAAGAGTCTCATCGAACAGTGTTTTTAAAAGAAATCAATGATATGGGTTTCTCTCACTCGAGTTTAGATTCTTTAATCAAAAAAGGTTATATTGAAAAATATACCGCCGAGGTTTTTAGAGATCCTTATGCAAATCGTATATTTGAACAAGAACAAAAGAGGATATTAACTAAAGAACAGCAAGATGCATTTGAAGCTATTAAACATTATATTCATGATGAAAAAGAAAGAACATTTTTATTACACGGAGTCACAGGTTCAGGTAAAACCGAAGTCTATCTTCAAACAATAGAGTAAGTTCTTAATAAAGGTAAAGAAGCCA
>OIFN01000441.1_pt1 | contig 12768 bp, 8 predicted proteins | sample 1582091 | NCBI WGS metagenome assembly OIFN01 (sample SAMN07501064, study PRJEB24779) | human gut metagenome
GATTAAGCAACTTCATTATAACAGAGTTCCTTCTCATTTTTTATTCACTTGTCACAAATGTATTATACTCTTACATATATTACACAATACGACTATTTCATAATATCTTTTAAAAATGATGTGCCTACTGCATATGGTGAAAGTCCAAAGTTCGCCAATACGGTTTGTCCTATATCACCAAAACTATGGCGTAAACCTAAATCAATAGCCTCTTTCATACTTGGGCTATAGGCAAGTAATGGAACGTGTTCACGCGTATGGTCTGTGCCATGCCATGTAGGATCATTACCATGGTCGGCTGTGATGATAAGCAAATCATCTTCTTTCAATAATGGCAATAATCCACTTAATTGGTAATCGAAATCTTCGATGGCACGTTTATAGCCTTCTACGTTACGGCGATGACCATATAAACTATCAAACTCTACAAGGTTTACCATCATGAGGCCACTTTCAAAGGAGGAACCTAATAAGTAAGGCACCACATTCATGCCGTGAGCATTCGATTTCGTTGGATAGCTTTCATCCCATCCGACATGAGCATAGATATCACCAATTTTTCCGACGGCCACCGTAGGAATTTGAGCAGCTTGTAATTCCTGTTGCACCATGCGGTGTTCAGGCATACGGCTATAGTCATGACGATTGGACGTGCGCACAAAATGACCTGGTTTACCTATAAACGGACGAGCTATGATACGTCCTACATAATAATCACCAACGCATACTTTGTTACGCGTAATTTCGCACATCCGATATAAATCCTCTAGAGGAATCACATCCTCGTGTGCTGCAATTTGAAATACCGAATCGGCAGAGGTATACACAATAGGTTTCCCCGTTTTCATGTGCTCTACGCCGAGACGCTCGATAATTTCAGTACCGGATGCAACCTCATTACCAAGATACCCATAACCGGTTTCTTTGGTGAAAGTATCCATTAACTCCTTAGGGAATCCATCGTAAAATGTAGGGAACGGAACCGTAACAGGATGGCCCATCATTTCCCAATGACCACTAGTTGTATCCTTCCCTGTGCTGACTTCCTCCATTTTCCCATAAGCACCCATAACAGGTGTATCATCGGTCTTAATATCAGCAATATTGGCCAATCCTAGAGAACGCAATGTAGGACAATGAATCAAGCCTGCAGTTGCTTCGATATGTCCTAATGTATTAGCCCCTTCATCATTAAACTTTGCCGCATCTGGGGCATGACCAATGCCAACAGAATCCATAACTAATATAATGATTCTTTTATACATAATAACTCCTATTGTAATATTCAGCTAGAATATTACATGCTATACTACCATTAAGAGCCAAGTAACGTGAGTTAGGGAATAAAAACGCCTAACGTATGAGGTATCCTACCACCTCAACACGTTAGGCATCATCATATTTCCGTATTTTAGATGAGCCTAACGCTAACAGCACGTTATTTGGCTCTCTTTATGTGTTCATTATACTATATATTATTTTTTTAATAAAGTCCTATTTAAGATATGGCATAGCAAGCATAAGTGCAGCCAGTGATTTACTATCCTTAATTTGTTCTGCCTTAATAGCCTCTAATAATTCAGGTAATGTATAGTATTCAAGTTCTACGTATTCATCTGGATCCCAATGAGTTTCACCCATGGTGAGGTCTTTTGCTAAGTATAGATGTAATACTTCATTACAAAATCCAGGACTTGTGGCAATGGTCCCTAAGGAAACCCATTCTTTAGCGCGGTAACCAGTTTCCTCTGCCAATTCACGTTTAGCACAATTAATAGGTTCTTCGTTAGGGTCTAGTTTACCTGCTGGAATTTCAAGCAAAGGTTGTTGTAAAGCATAACGGAATTGACGTTCCATTACAATTTTGTTATCTTCTGTAACGACAACGATAGCAGTTGCCCCTGGATGGTGCACCACCTCACGCCACGCATCATTTCCATTTACATCAGCTATATCATAGGTAACCTTAATTAGTTTACCATCAAACTTCATTTCGCTAGATTTTTGTACTTCTTTGCTAATTGCCATACTTAATTCCTCGTATATATAAAATGATTGTTATAGTATAAGACCTACAACTCATTATAGCACAAATTAATTACACAAAAAGAAGGTTCCTACTAGTCATTTTGCGGCTAATAGGAGCCTATTTTAATGAGATTATATAAATGTTAAGCTACATTTACATAGCCGTGTAATACTGTATCTACAATACTACATTTAGAGTCTAACTCCACTTTAAGTGCCCTTTCAGGATTAACCTCTCTAGAAACCACCATATCTACGATAGATTTAGAGAAACCAGATACGAGAACAACACCACTCGGATGCATTTGTACAGGAATTGTATTATGTGCATAGACAGATACATTCCAGAAAATGAGCCGTGGCATAGTATACCCAAGGGCTTCAAATTTCTGACGACATGATTCAATAACGGTCGTGTTATCCTCATGCTTTGTAGCCTGATCAAACTGCATATCAGAAATAATGAGACAAGCTGAAGGTAACTCCTCTTGACGCAGATGATGTTTTACAGCTGTGTCGAGGATCAAATCAAAGGTTGCCTCTATATCTGTATTGCTGTAATCGTCAAAGCGATGCAATCGTCTAAGTTTATCTCGCAAAGTTTCACACATCGAAATGTCTACCATCTGAGGGCAATTGCTAAAGGTAATGAATCGATTTTTAAAGGATTCATTCTTGTTATGCTGTGCACAATACAATGCAATCGAATCTGCCACGCTAAGTGCGGTAACGGAACTATTACCTGATAGTTGTTGCCCCATAGATCCAGACCCGTCGCGTATAACTAAGATATCGTCATAATCCTTAGGCGATTCTTGGGCATGCCATAATTGCTCTAATGTTTCATCATACGGTCTTAAAATATTCCTCCAGCAACTATTATTGTCTATATAGGCTTGCACGATATCATACAAGAACATAGAGTTCGCATTAATCTTAACTGAGTCGTCTCCCTTTTCTAATGATGTAAGATACGCCTGGCGGCGTTCTTCATCATGCTTTAAAAAGGCATTACGATATTTAAGATTCGCCTTTGATGGCACATGATTATAATTAATATCGTTCCATTGGTTGAGAGAAGCCTTGCGATCTACCACCGCTAGATGTTCGCGCAATCTAGACAGAGTTTTGCGGTACTCTCGTGCACTTAGATGTAATAAGGATTGTAAAATAACTGCTTCAGAACGTTTTTGCTTAGACGATGTATTATTGGATGGCATCCATTTAGCTAATAAACTAATGGAATCGCCTAGTCCACACGCCATTACATCGCGTCTAAACTGATTAGCTATTAACGCCCCTAGTCCATCGTGTAAGATACCACTTGTAGTATCAAAAAAGATGCGTAACACATCATCCCAACGGCCATAGTTCCATAACTCGGTGCCGATGATGAACTGCAATGCCATCTCTGGATACAAGTCACCAATTTTAGTGAGCATCATGCGAAATACATCACGCTCGCCAAGACCTAGCTTAATATGGCGAGCATACATAAGCCATTTCATGGTATACAGAGGGTCTTCATCATAGGATGTAATGAATAAGCGCAATGCATCCACAGCATCCATAGTGCGATGTACACCATAAAAATAGCGGTCATGTTTACTTTTACCATAAAAATCAACCGCAACTTGACGTAATGCAGGCACAGAGAAATTAAGGTCCACAAGAGGACTCCCACTTGTACGATACGCAGTACCATCATTAGCAGTATAAGATTTTTCATTGTTTGTTAAAGCGTTCATAAATGTATTCATAGTTCATATCTCCTTGGCATATAAAAAACCGCTGCGGATTATCACAACGTAAATTTTGAAAGCAAAATAAACAAGACAACCGTGAGCGGTTACAATACAAAGTTCAAGACAATTACTAACCTCACTGAGGCTAAGGATAACTAGACACGATACTCTAGACCAAAGGGTCTCCAAAATAACTTTTTCTGGTTAAATCATCGAAGATTGCTGCTAGTGTCTAACCTTATGAATCGTTTATGAACAATAACTATGAAATTATACTAGATTCTATACTCATCTTAATCAAGTTATGTATGTGATAGGATTGCTGTCAGAATCTAAGTCTTTCTGTTCTACATGTTGGTGATTTCTTTCACCTGATGATGTAATTATAATACACGTATCCGTGTGTGTCAATAATTATTTTTAAAACATTTTGCTTTTTTGAAAGTTAGAACTAGCAACACACTTTTACTGCATTGCTAGTTCCATATAATTACTACTAATACTCTGCCTCAACGCGCCAGATTTCATCGGCTAACCATTTCAATGGTCCGCGTGATAGTCGTAGAAATCTTGCGGCCATAGAATGCATTATTTATGACTATTCATGTACGTAATAATATCATCTAAAGAAATATTTTGATTCTTGCCTCGTAATAATCGCCATACCTTTCTAACTAATTTATAGAACAGATATAAACCAGCCAATGGCCAGAATACACCAAATGGGTTTTGTTCAAATGGATTCCGTGGATGTGGAAATGGTCCAGGCATAGGTCCTATAATATTAGGCCAATTGTGTTCATGATACACCCCTTTAGGATGAACACCAGTTTTATTTTTATTAGAAGAAATATACTATACTACATCCTCGTATAATTTAGGATCTTCTTTTTTTACACTTTCAAGAGCTTCTTTAATAACATCTGTTTTCATACATTACACCTCTATACTACAAACAATATTAAAATAACTAACTAATTACATGTATATTGTACAAAAGTGTATGTGTATAAAATTATGCATCAAAATTAAACATCTTATAAAGATATTTATTCTCAATTGTATTTCCAAAGATTATTTATAAAAAGGACTATATAACGAATGTTACAACAACATAATAATTTAACTATATATCTTTATAAATTACTGCCCCCCTTTTAGAAGTTTTATTTAAAATAATTATTGGTATTGAATTTATTAAACAATTGAGTCCTTAATTCATTTATATTATATATGCCTATAAATTTCCGTTTCCAATAACCATTCATACTCAGTATCACTTAAACCAGATTGTTTAAATAACTCACAAACATATCTAAAAGAATCTAGTATAGTATAAATAATTGATTGTACCACATCGTACATTTGAATATACTCATCCTTTTTATTACAAGTAGAAATATTCACTTTATTAATAATAACCTCTAAATTTTCTTTTAAATTACATATTTCTATAAATAGAGAATCAGTATACACAATATACTCTGAAAAACAATAGTTTTCATTATAATCAGACAACTCTACATCTTTAAAATATATATTTTTATAATTTTCAAATTCTTTTAATATTGTTTTAAATGAATCTCTTGCTTTTTTGAATTCAGATTGATTAAATGTGGGCATAATATTACCTTTCTATATTTATATAAATTATTTAATAAACGATTATATAGTTACTTAATAAAATTGACTATCTTAAGTATCAACTGAAATTATATTACACTACCAATAATAATGGAAATATCATTATAAAATCGTTCTTCGAAGTTTAAGTGTTTGTTTGTGCGTAATGTCGTGTTATGATTATTGTAGTCCATAGTGATTACCTCGGTTATATTTTGATTAGACACCTAAATCATAACACAAGGTTCACTATGGATTTTTTATTTGTTCAATTTCATTCTACAATTAAGCCGTTTATAAAATTCTTTTCATTAATAGTAATTCCATCTAGCCAATATCGAACAGCTTTACACCAGTCTTTCATCATATAAACATTAAATCCAAACAAATCAGCTACATCACAAATATAACTTAGGTGATTATTATATAACTCTGTATCTAACGCAACAAAAACTAACCACCAAAATATTAATCTATACTCTCTAGTCCCAAGATTTTTAAGATTTATACCAATATAAAGACCACAATTACTATTGATATTAGGTAATTCATTAATACTCTTTTTTAAACAATTAAACCATCTATGTACAAAAACATCCTTAAGGGATCTATATCTGTATTGTTCATCAAGATTTATAGGATCACTAAAGCTTACACTATCTGATTCCTCAACATATATTCTTTTCTGCCCCTTATCTGGAGCCAGTTCGCTTAATATAATTTTAACATATATATTTTTAGACTTTAAAAACATATCAGGTGTAAAAATATTTACTTCAAATAAAGAATTTGAACTATAAGAGTTATTATTTGAGTAATTATCCCACCAATATTGTAAAGCACAAACGCGCGCTCTAAAAGACTCCAAGTTTAACATCTTAGCATGATTGCACTGATAGGAAGAAAACTCTTGATGTATAATATCATGAAGTTTTTTAGCATTAGATATATTGACTTTGCAATCTAGGTCGAAATCACAATTAGACTTATTATATTCAACTACACTTCTCCAATAAGAATATAAGCATTTAGGTAAAATTACATTCTTAAATGAAATTCCAAAATCTTTTAGTAGTTCAACTTTATTAATATCAATTTGAATTTTTGGACTGCCAAATACCCCAATATATTTAGTATGCTTTATTGATTTATCAATAATATAAACTTGATTTTCATTAGCACTTAAATAAACTATATCTGGTTTTCTTTTAACTAGTTCATCTAATTCCTTTTGACTAAATACAATATATTCTACATTTGAAATTATAGTTTCATCTGAAGTCAATTTTTTTAAGTAATTTATTCGTTCCTCACGAATCCAAATCTTCTCAATATCAGAATTACTTTTAAAATCTTTAATTCCTAAAAGCTTACATAAGCTACTAAAATCTGATGGATTAAATGTATCCATTATATTCAATTGTTGAACAATTTCATTATAATCTCGTGCCATTAACCACAGTTTTAACTTACCATTATGATAATATCTCAATATACTTTCAACATCAGCATATTGCTGCAATTCTTCCAAAGTTCTAACTTTTACACCATTAGAAAACTCTAATGGAAATTTTATTTTTTTAGCCATATATCTTATTACCTTTTAAAACCAGTTAAATGGATTTAAAGCCTTCGCTACAGATTTAACACCACTACAAATTGCACTGCCAACTGATTTAGCAGTACTTAACGCACCTTTTACAATTCGTTTTGCTCCATTATATACTGCCTTACCAACGACTGACCCAGCAATAGCACCAACAATACCGCCAATAACATTACCAATACCAGGGGCAATAGATCCTAATGTTGCACCTAATTCGGCACCAGACAAAAAACCAAAATGACTTGCCACACCAATTGTAGTAGCTTCGCCCATGCCATCAACCGCTTCTATAGGTGTAATATCGCCATTCCCTAATTTATATAATACTTTTGCATTTTCAATAATTATGGCTCCAGCTAATCCTAATGAGGCAGCAGAAGTATTCTTAGCTATTGGTAACATGCCTTTTCGTGTTGCAACTACAAGTGCTCCTGTTGTCGCAGCTTTAGCACCCGAATCTGCACCTGTAACAAATGCAGTTTCTATAACTTTATCAGATTTAACATCTTTACCATTCAACAAATCTCCTACAACTTGAATGGAAGCTCCCAATGCTGCACCTGTAACACCAGCAAACATAGTTTGCTTTCCAATATTAGTAATCAGTTGTTTATTTTTGTAATAACTCCAATCTTTCTTTCTTAAAGATTTTCCATCTTGCGCCCTATTTTGCAATGTTTTGGCTTGTCTTTTGCTTAACGCATCAGAAGAAACCCCATCATCTGTTTTAATTTGATCTGATACTGTTTTCTGTTTACTAAGTTTAGATTTAACGACATCAGTTTGATTTTTAGGGACTAATATACGTTGATTATTATAATTTTTATCATTTACCATGCTAGCCGTTGCATTTGCATCTTTACCAAATTTCACTTGGTGTCGCTGTATATTCTTTTGACCCCAAAACTTATCATCAACAGATATATCTACAGAGTTTTTACCATATGTCTGTCCTGCTTCTGGTTGCAAAACACGTGCTCTAAAATTAGAATTCTCTAATGATGCATTAGCATTAAAAGTGTTTACTAACTCTTGTTCAGCTATAAACCCATCTAAATTAGGGTTTTGATTAATAGTCCCTGCTTGTGTAGTTACTACATTAATCATATCCTCATTACATCTTGCAAGTGTACTGTCAATCTCAGATAAATATTGCGTGAATCTTTCAGCACCAAAAGTTTCTCCACCTTTTAAAATTGTATTATTAAGCCATGCACTTCGACTTACATTATTGGATTTCGCCTTTTTATAATCATCTTGGGCTTTTTCATAGCGTTCTAGCGATTCTATACTAGACTTTGCAAGTTCATCAGCCTCTTTTTCACTTATTTCAGGCATTTCTGATTTAAAATAATCCTTTAACCATACTTGGTTAGATACACCTGATTTATTTACAGAATTCTCATATGAGATAGTCGCTTTTTTTAGTAAACCTTCAAATGCTTTCACATTAATAGTATTTGCCATGATTCCTCCATTATTTTGAAGCATTCTTAAATTTCTTTTCTTTGTACATCTTAATCATGTCATCTATGGATTTACTCATGATAACCTTTAATGAATGTGTATTATCAATAGATTTAATAATATCATCAGTAGTAACTGCGTTACGTTCAGATGTGAAAGCTAATTCTATGGCATCTTTAACAACACCTTCAATATCTGCACCACTATATCCATCTGTTTTACTAACAACTTTATTTAAATCTATATTAGGTAAATCTGTTGGACGTCTTTTTTCTAGATGAATTTTAAAGATTTGCTCTCGTTCTTTATTATTTGGAAACTCAACAAAAAATACTTCATCAAGTCGACCTTTGCGTATCAATTCCGCAGGTAATTTATTCACATCATTTGCAGTCATAATAACAAAAACTTGGCTTTTCTTCTCCTGTAGCCATGTTAAAAAAGATCCAAGTAATCGATTCGTAATATCGCCTGTAGATGAACCACCACTAACACCAGAGAAAGCTTTTTCAATCTCATCAATCCACAAAACACATGGAGAGATATCTTCAGCTATCTTTATTGCCTTACGCATATTTTGTTCAGATTCACCGACATACTTCCCCATAATGCGCCCCATATCTAACCGTAACAATGGAGTATTAAAAAGTTTAGCAGTCGCTTTAGCACTTAATGACTTACCACAACCTGGAATACCTGCAATTAGAACCCCTTTTGGCATATCTACACCAAAAGCTTTAGCTGCATCTATATCTTTATATATCTTTGCCTTATTTTGAATCCATTCTTTTAAAACTTCTAAACCACCAATATCATTCATCGTTTCATCTAATGCAATCATCTCAAGAACACCAGACTTCTTAACAATTTGTTTTTTTTGTTCTAGTACTAACTCAAGATCATTAGATGTAATTTCACCATCATCTGCATAAGATAAAGCTAAAATATTTTCAATCTCATACTTTGATAGTCCTCTAAATGCGTTAACAAGTTTTCCTTTTAATATATTATCAACTGGAATATCTTGCTCATTACAAAACCGTTCAATACATAAAGCTATCTCATTTGGTTTAACTGCATCTTCATCTATAATAGTTACAAATGGCTCCAATTCAACTGGTAATTCAATATTTTCTCCCAGTAAAACTAATGTACACTCTTCAACTTCTCCTGTAGTAATTAACTGGGCAATATATTTCAAAAGACCAATAACCTTTGGATTACTTATATGATGTCTAATATCTTTCAAAATAATAATAGAAGAATTTAAATCCTCACCACCGGTAGATACCAAGAATTGCAACATTGAATCTAATGTTATATCATTAGCATCTGATTCATTTACTACCATACCGATTTCTGACCATTGAATAACAGTTCTACTATCATCCAAATTTTCTAATGTATTAACCGCATTAGGCTCATCATATGTGTTATACAATAAAACAGGAAATCCAGCATCCATATAACGAGCTAATTTACTTTCAGATGTATTCATTTTCTAATTCCCCCCAAAATATGCTAACATCCCCACTTACACCCAATTCTTCATTTTTACTTCATGAAATATCATATCATAAATAAAATAAATTGAATACCAATATATAAATCGAAAATATAACATCAAATATATCGATTCAATTATTCTTTTACACAACGTGTAAAACAATATCTTCTTATGGATTAACTTTAGTATACAGAAGCCTATACGTAATTTTTTACACACAAAAAAGCCGCCCAACCTAAGTTGAGCGGCTTTCACCATTCTATTTAGAATCGTATGTAGTTTACATAGTCCCAGTGCTACCGATACCACCAGTTCGTACGCCTGTTGCATCGTCATCATTGGTGATAAGGTATTTAGAGAAAATGCCTTGTGCAACGCGTTCGCCTTTTTCAAGGGTAACGGGTTCGTTGCCAAAGTTTAAAAGGGCAATCATGATATGACCTTCATTGTCCTCATTATTGTAGTAATCACTATCGATGATACCAGTACTATTCACAAGTGCTAGTTTGCGTTTGATAGCCATGCTAGAACGGATGTGGATAGCAAGGTATTCGTCGTATGCCATGAAAGCCTTAAGGCCTGTCGGCACGAGAACCACTTGATTTGGTTCTAATGTAACAGCTTCAGCGCATTCAATATCATAGCCTGCGCTTTCTGTGGTTTTACGTGTTGGTAAATTGATATTTTGTTCTTCAAAAGCAGAAACTACTTCAAAGCCACGAATATCCATGTAACACCTCTTATTTCAAACAATCTTTACGGGACAAGTTCACACGGCCTTGTTTATCGATTTCGATAACCTTAACCATAATTTCGTCGCCTACATTTACAACGTCTTCTACATTTTCAACGCGTTCTTTTGCAAGTTTAGAAATATGTACAAGACCTTCTTTACCTGGTAATACTTCTACGAAAGCACCAAATGCCATCAAGCGAGTTACTTTACCAAGGTATACTTCACCTACTTCAACCTCTTTAGTAAGGTTTTCGATGATTTGTTGCGCTTTTGCAGCCCCTTCTTGGTCTACAGACGCGATGAATACTGTACCATCATCTTCGATGTCAATTTTTGCACCTGTTTCATCAATGATGCTACGGATTACTTTACCGCCAGAACCAATTACGTCACGGATTTTGTCTGGATCAATTTTCATTGTAATGATGCGTGGAGCGTATTGGGACATTTGTTTACGAGGTTCAGCAATGGTATCTAACATAATGCCCATGATGTGCATGCGACCTTTATGAGCTTGTTCCAATGCTTCGTGAAGGATTTCACGAGACAAACCAGAAATTTTAATATCCATTTGGATGGCAGTTACACCCTTAGCTGTACCAGCCACCTTGAAGTCCATATCGCCAAGAGCATCTTCCATACCTTGAATATCTGTTAAGATTGTGTAGTGTTCACCTTGTGTTACAAGACCCATTGCAATACCAGCTACAGGAGCTTTAATAGGCACACCAGCATCCATCAAGGACAATGTGGAACCACATACGGAAGCCATGGAGCTAGAACCATTAGATTCTAATACTTCAGATACTAGACGCAATGCATATGGGAATTCTTCTTCGCTAGGAATGACAGGTACCAATGCGCGTTCAGCCAAAGCACCATGACCGATTTCACGGCGTCCAGGACCACGGGAGGAACGAGTTTCACCTACGGAGAAGGATGGGAAATTGTAGTGGTGAATATAGCGTTTTTCTGTTTCTAAACCGATGCCATCAATTGTTTGTTTTTCAGACAATGGCGCTACAGTAGCTACGTTCAATACTTGAGTTTGACCACGTGTGAATAGTCCAGAACCATGTGTACGAGGCAATACGCCTGTACGACAAGAGATTGGACGAACTTCATCAAGTTTACGGCCATCTGGACGGATTTTTTCAACAGTGATCATATGACGAACAATTTCCTTCGTCATAGCATCGAATGCTTTATTTACATCAGCTAAGTTATCTGGGTAGATGTCTGCGAAATGTGCTAATACGTCTTCACGTACTTCAGTTTCTTGTGCATCGCGTTGTTGTTTATCTGCACAACGAACGGCTGCGTCAAGTTTATCATGACCATATGCGCGAACTGCATCAGCGATTTCAGCAGGTACGTCTTTGCTTTCAAATACGCGTTTTTCCTTGCCTACTTTAGCTTTTACATCTTCTTGGAATGCAACGATTTTCTTAATTTCTTCGTGAGCAGCCATGATAACTTCAAGAATGGTTTCTTCTGGAACCTCTTGCGCGCCACCTTCAACCATGAGAATAGCGTCTTTTGTACCAGCTACTACGATATTAAGGTCAGTTTCTTCTAATTGTGCTTTTGTTGGGTTAACGACAAATTCACCATTTACACGACCCATGCGAACGCCAGCAATTGGGCCAGCCCATGGGATATCGGAAATAGATAATGCTGCAGATGCACCAATCATACCACAGATAGCAGGATCACAATCTTGATCTACGGACATAACTGTAGCTACAACGTGTACTTCGTTACGTACACCTTTATCAAATAGTGGACGAATAGGACGGTCAATCAAACGGCTATTCAAGATAGCAGATTCAGGTGGACGTGCTTCACGTTTAATAAAGCCACCCGGCAAACGACCAATAGCATACATTTTTTCTTCATAATCTACTGTGAGTGGGAAGAAATCGATATCCTTCGCCTCTTTAGAACCTGTAGCGGTAACGAGTACGCGTGTATCGCCATAACCAACCATTACGGCACCGCCAGCTTGTTTTGCAAGTTCCCCAGTCTCGATCGTAAGCGTACGACCAGCTAGGTC
>OIFN01000442.1_pt1 | contig 12711 bp, 10 predicted proteins | sample 1582091 | NCBI WGS metagenome assembly OIFN01 (sample SAMN07501064, study PRJEB24779) | human gut metagenome
CAAATGCACTATCTACTACATCCATGCAAATTGTGAACATAACCGTATCATGATTATGGATAAAACGTTCTATCATATCTTTAATAGGGGGAGACACCTGATGTAGTAATTCATCTGCATATACAAATTGAATATCTTTTTCTTTAGCATAATTAAATAAAGCTTGTGTATTACCACCTTGAGATACACCTAACACTAAATAATCTGCATTATCATCTTCTTCTAGAATTTGTCTAAAACTAGTACCAGAGGTTGAATAATCCTCATCACGTGTGTCAAAGTGCGCATCTATATTAATCACACCTATTGACGACTCAGGAAAAACTTTACGAGTAGCTAAATATTGTGCATATGCTATATCATGACCACCACCAAGTAAAAATGTTTGTTTATGTCGTTTCATAGACTTAGCAGCAAGGTCTGCGAATTCGCGCTGTGTATCTATTAGCAACTCATGATTGTGTTCTACATTACCATAGTCTATAATCTCTTCACATTGATTCAAATCTGGCAATCCAGCAAAAGCTCGCTTAATGGCATTGGGGCCTTCTTTTGCACCTACACGTCCTTTGTTTAATTCTACTCCTTTATCAATTGCATATCCTAATAAGCCCACGCCTTTGTGTTTCTCCGAAAAATCTAATTGACTTAAATCACCGAATTTAACAGTTTGGAAATGCCTAAATTGTGTAGGATCAGTTTCACTATCTAAACGACCTGTCCATAGATTAGATTGCGCAAGTTGATACATGATATATCCCCCTTGAATTTTTATCAGTTAAGTTAATTAAAGTATAACTATTGAATTTTTCTTTATCAATGCTTGCTCTTTTAACATACCCATATAATGATAAAATTATTTACGATTAGCTAACAAAATGATTCAAGACTATTACATTTTGATTATAATTAAAATAGACAATTTAAACATATGCTTGTAAGATGTATAATTGTAAATAAATCAATTTAAGCTTGTTACCTAATGGAGGTTACATACAATGAAAAACTCTAGATTTTCTGGGTTCCAATGGGCTATGATGGTCTTTGTATTTTTCGTTATTACAATGGCATTGTCCGTGATACTCAGAGATTTTCAAGCGACTATCGGAGTGAAACGTTTTGTCTTTAGCATTAAAGATTTAGCTCCTTTCATAGCTGCAATTGTGTGCATATTAATATTTAAACACAGAAAAGAACAATTAGCAGGATTGAAATTTTCTATCAGTTTAAAGGTGATTGAGCGTCTACTTTTAGCACTCATTCTACCACTTATCATTTTAATGATTGGCTTGTTTAGCTTTAATACTTATGCTGATAGTTTCATCCTATTACAAACTTCAGATTTATCAGTATCATTACTAACTATACTAATTGGTCATATTTTAATGGCTTTTGTAGTGGAGTTTGGTTTCCGTTCTTACTTACAAAATATTCTTGAAACAAGAATGAATACATTTTTTGCGAGTATTGTTGTTGGTCTTATTTATTCAGTATTTACAGCTAATACGACATATGGTGTAGAATACGCCGGATACCATTTCTTATATACATTCATGTTTTCAATGATTATTGGTGAATTAATTAGAGCTACTAATGGTCGTACAATTTATATTGCAACTGCCTTTCACGCATCCATGACTTTTGCTCTCGTCTTTTTATTTAGTGAAGAAACAGGCGACCTTTTCTCAATGAAAGTCATTGCACTTTCTACAACAATTGTGGGTGTTTCATTTATTATTCTTAGTCTCATCATTCGTGCTATTGTTTATAAAACGACGAAACAAAGTTTAGACGAAGTTGATCCTAATAATTATTTATCTCATATTCAAGATGAAGAACCAAGTCAAGAAGACACCTCTTCAACTTCAGATCATGATGTATCATCTAAAGATGAAACAAAGCAACAAGAAATTGATAATGACAAATATCAATCAAAGAAACCTAATAAGAGTGACGATGCGATTGCTACTTCTGATTATAAAGAAGACGCCTCTTCAGTTAATAAAGAAACGGATACAAATCACAATGATAAGCTTAGAGATCATTCAACTTATACCGAAGATAGACACTCATCAGTTGTCAACGATGTTAAAGATGAAATTCACGAAGTTGAAGATCATAAAGCCGACACAGATAAATCACAGTAATAATTGATACTTTAAAATAAATCTTGTATTAATGATTCGCACTCTAAAAGTTTGATTTTAGTATTAAAATGCATAAATAAGCCAGTCTAATGATTACGTTCGACACCTTAATCATTGGACTGGCTTTTTCATATCTATCAATTTAAGTAACAATCAATATACATTCGCTATATTGATTAAAGATAATTTATTGTGTTTCATTAGAACTATTAAGATGATAACTGCTTTTGCATTTAGAATCTTAATCTACTTACTAGGGTTTGCATTAGCAGGATATTAAATTCATCCATATTACTTTATTAATCGTAATATTTAAACACCATAACATTTTTACGCTTAAATATTCTTCTCAGTATCTATCAATTTTTCCATTATATATCTTTATTCTATTTTTTGTTTTTGTCTTGTTTTAATACAAAAAATAATGGTGTCATAAAAACTGCAAAAAAGAATGCAGTAATTAAATTTGTATACACATCAAATTCAATTGGAAATACCAAGCTAATTAAAGAATCAACAACAAAAAACGCAACGAAAAAGTAAATGAAATATAAAAAAACTTTCAAAATAAAACCTCCTTTTACCCCAGCTAAAGACCTAACTATTTTTTCAAAAATTATTACTAAAACACCAATAAACTTTTTCTTAAAAAATTAGTTGATGTCTTACATCAATTAGATAAATTGATATTAACGTTTATAACAAATTGAGTTTAAACAAAATAGAAATGTTTGCCTCACTCAATAATATAGAAAACATAAATCAGCATACAATTTTCATTTTCGAAGTTTAGTACAAATCATTTATTGAACTAACTTTATTACAAATTGGAGAACTCAATGACTATGATAAGATTGTATGTCATTCATGTCTTTACAACTCTAGTATGTATTGTTTGTGTAAGTAAATCACTTTAACACAAATGCTCTATCTCCGATTAATTTTTCAACTTAATATAATGGCTAAGTCTCTTTATTTAATATTTTTACGCCTTCTTGTGTTCCTACTATTACTTGATCGGCAATATCGAGGAAATATCCTGTTTCAAGAACACCAGTTAAATGAATTAAAAATTCGTGTAGCTCATAAGCAGAAATTCGATTTTGCAATGAACAATCTAATATGTAATTACCATTGTCGGTAATAAAAGGTACATCTTCATTAATTCTTCTGTTTACATGAATATCATAAGTACACTCAATTTTTTTGGCAACTTGGTACCAATTAAATTTATCGACTTCAACTGGCAATGCAAATGTTTCTCCTAAATAGTTGACGAGTTTACTTTCATCTACAACAACGACAAATCGGTCAGCCATTTCATCTATGACCTTTTCCCTAAATAAGGCTCCACCACCGCCTTTAATAAGGTTAAGCGCACTGTCTACTTCATCAGCGCCATCTATTGCTAAGTCGATTTTCTCAACATCATTTACATCAACTATATTCATAGCTAATTCTTTAGCTAAAAATGCTGTTTTATTAGAAGTGCAGACGCCGGTAATTGTATAATTCTTTTTCTGAATTAATTCAGCAATTTGGGGAATTAATAATTCAATTGTGCTCCCTGTTCCTATTCCTAGTGTCATACCATTTTCAATTTGACCAAGTACATCTTCTAAGGTCATCAATTTTAGCTCTTTTGCATCTTTCATGGGTCGTTGCTCTCCTCTTCATAAAAGTATCTAATTATATTCTACATGAGATTCAATTTTTTAACATACCTCATTTTTGATTTCATATTAATCATTTCATTTTATTGTTAAACTATTTATACCAACACTTGATAATAGCTTATAAATTAAAAGGTCGTGATATACATGATTAAAGTGAATGCCATATCTATTGGCAAAATAGAAACATTGTCTTATGGTAACTATAAACCAATGCAATCAGCGTTAAACAAAATTCCTTTTAAAGGTCAAATGTGGCTCAATCGACTTGGGTTCGTAGACGATGAACAAGCCTATCATAAACATGGTGGTATACATAAAGCGATATGTTGTTTTAGTAAATCTAATTATCAATTATTTAAAGATGACTTACATCAATTACCTGAATATGCAATGTTTGGTGAGAATTTGACAGTTGAACATCTAGATGAAGCCGATGTTTATTTTGGTAATCAGTATCAACTAGGCGATACAATCATAGAAGTATCAGATATACGAGAACCTTGTTGGAAAATTCAAGCTAAATATACAATTCCTAATTTAGTTCAAAAAATGTCGCAATCTGGTAAAACTGGATTTTATTTTAGAGTTATAAAAGAAGGATACGTACATCAGAGTGATAATTTAAAACTCATTAAAAAGGCAGAATCAAACACACGTCTATCTGTGAAAAACTTAAATCATCTATTCTATAATGAGCGTGATAATTTAAGATTAATTTATTATGCTCTTCGAAATCCTTATCTTTCACCTGATCGAAAGGAAAAACTACAGAAAATGAAAACGCGTGCCGAAAATAGAAAATTCATTAATCCTGACGATGAGTAGTTTAAAAAGAGTCTGAAACTTTTAAGCTCAGACTCTTATATGTATTGTAATGAATGATAATCATCATCATAAAAATACTACTTTTCATGAATTTGAAAACTTGTTTTAGATGTAAATAATGTATCTGCCTCTAAAATAGATTGGGCTTTGGCGCCGTACATATTTATATCATTAGGCATAAATTGAGTTTCGATAGAAAATCCAGAATGCGCCTTATAAATATTAAAATCATTGTTCCAAACCTGTGGATCATTAAACGTAAACATTACAAAGTGAGGCATATCAGTCTTAATAATAAGTTCAAATTCAGAATTATCAATGGTAAGCTCATTTCCACCAAATTCGAAAGGATGATCAATGCCATTATAATGATTAATTTGTTGTTGCAAAGTTTCATTGTCACTTTCAAAAATATCTTTTAAATAGACTTTATTTGTATCCAATAATCGATGTAAATCAAGAGATTGCTCCTCTTTAACAATATGTTTATCATTTAACATATACATTTTTAATTCTGAACTATTAATACAGTGGTTATAGACAACATTGTTATCACGATTCAAATTAAAATAAACATGATTTGAAGGATTAAATACTGTTTTTTTTGTTGATTTTGCCTCATATTGTACGGACCATCGATGATTGGCATCATAAGTGTGAATAACCTTTACCATCATATTTCCAGGATAATTGTCCTCTTCTTCTTTAATCGTTGTTGTGAATATAATCTTTACTTGTCCAATATCATCAACTATTTCATAATCAAAAATACGTCTATTTAATCCATGACTGCCCCCATGCAAATGATGTTGACCATCATTTGATTCTAATTGAAAAGTATCATCATCTAATTTAAATGATGCATTTTCAATTCTACCTGCATAGCGACCTACCGTAGCACCAAAATTAAAAGGTTCTTCAAAATAAAATTCATCTGCTTCTACTACATTCCCCAAAACGATATTGTTATCATGGAATTTCCAAGAAACAATTCTTGCACCATAGTTTGTAAATACAATTTTCGTATCGTCATTATCAATTTTAATTAAATCTAAACCGTGTCTTTGATGTTCAACTTTAGATATCATTACATAATCTCCCTTTCAACCTTGTAAAATTAACGCCCTTCTAACTATATTTCAATGACTAAAGGCCTCTATCTCACCTGTCCTAATTCCCCTCATCACCTTAGTTAACAGTGTTTATAATTACTTACTTATATCAATTTGATTTGTATTTATAATCGCCAGCCTAGCGATTGATTTAAAAGTTAATAATGATATAAGAACATCTGCTTTTAATTGGACAAATTTTTACATAGAAGAACGTTCAAAGTCTTACATTACTTTCAATTCCCTGATTTTTTAAGACGTTCGCCATAAAAGGGGTAGCTTTTTGGCTAAACAAATCAAACACTTTATACTTTAAAATAGCAATATAAGACTTTTTAAATTCAACTTTTATCAACAGTGTTTCACTTACATATTGTTACACTTTTTCTTGTAATATTCCATAGATTTCGGCAATTAACGTAAATAAATTGTATGTCAGATGATTCGAAAATATAATTATTATTTTTGTAAACACTTACATTCATGTAAACTATACTTAAACATCAAATCGTCGACTCAGAACAATATGATTGATTACAATTACGCTATATATAGGAGGCATACACATGAGTTATAGTATAGGAATTGATTTTGGAACCGCTTCTGGAAGGGTGATATTAGCTGACACATCCAACGGACATATCATATCAAGATATGAGGAAGACTATGCGAACGGAACTTATATGAACTCATTATATGATAAACCGTTACCTGAAAACTACTTCTTACAAAATGCTGACGACTATTTACAAATTCTTGAACAAGGTGTTCAATTTGTATTAGAAGATAGTAAAGTTAATAAAAACGATGTGGTTGGTATTGGAGTCGACTTTACAAGCAGTACAATTATCTTTCTCGATGAACAATTTGAACCGCTTCATCGTCATGAAGATTTAAAGACAAATCCACACGCGTACGTAAAATTATGGAAACATCATGGAGCTCAAGATGAGGCAAACCATATGATTCAGATGAGTAAGAATAAAAATTGGTTAGATTATTATGGCTCAAGCGTAAATAGCGAATGGATGATACCGAAAATCATGGAAGTTAAACATGAAGCACCAGAAATTCTTAGAAGAGCACGGTATATAATGGAAGCTGGAGATTACATTACTAGTATACTAACAAATTCAAATGTACGATCAAATTGTGGTATTGGCTTTAAAGGTTTTTGGGACAATGATGCAGGATTTAATTACGAGTTCTTCCATAGCGTGGATCCTGATTTACCTAAAATCGTCAAAGAAAAATGTGAAGCGCCAATCATATCAATTGGAAAAAGTGCAGGTCGTTTATGTAAAGACTATCAACAGATATGGGGGCTTTCTCAAGATGTCCAGGTTTCACCTTTTATCATAGATGCACATTCTGGCGTCTTAGGTGTTGGGGCAATAGAAGCTGGAGAATTCACTGCAGTCATTGGTACAAGTACTTGTCATCTCATGTTAGATTCAAAGCAAGTACCCATTTCTTCTATAACTGGCTCAGTTAAAAATGCTATTATACCTGGATTATATGCCTATGAAGCTGGTCAACCAGCTGTCGGTGATTTGTTCGAATACTCAAAGAACCAAGCACCTAAACATATTGTGGATAAAGCAAATGAACATCATATGCCTGTGCTTAACTATTTAGAAGAATTAGCAAGTCATATTAAAATAGAAGAACAACATGTTGTTGTTTTAGATTGGTTGAATGGAAATCGTAGTATACTAAGTAATAGCCATCTAACTGGAAGTATCTTTGGTCTTACACTTCAAACACCATATGAAATGATTCATCGAGCATATATTGAAGCTACAGCATTTGGAACAAAATTAATTATGAAACAATTTGAAGATAATCATATCCCTGTTCATACAGTATATGCATCTGGCGGTATCCCACAAAAGAGTAAATTACTCGTTGAAATTTATGCAAATGTCTTAAATAAAAAGGTTGTCGTCTTAGATTCGTCTAATGCTTCAGCATTAGGTGCAGCGATGTTAGGTGCAACTGTTGGTAACGCATATAGTACATTAAAAGAGGCGGCATTATCTATGAAGCAACCTATAGCTTATATACAAGAACCTGAATTCCAAAAAGTTCAAGCATATGAACCACTTTACCATAAATATTGTGAACTACATGATTTATTAGGTCGTCAATATCCTGAATTATCATATTTGATTTAAGTTGTTATCCTTTTTAAGAGGTTTAATTTTAATCAACGATACCATGATTAAAGTTGTAGTGAATAAATATATCAGCATTGATGCAATAGGACGTCGATGCATAAGAAGTTCCACAGTGATATGAATCAGCAAATATATAGCGAAATTAATCTTAAGCTAAACTCGTTGTTTTTTTATTGACTTAATGACGTTTAATAAATTCTGTTTTTCTATAAACATGTATTTTTCTATCATCATATAGCATGAAGAACAAAATAGGTATCACAAAAATAACTAAACTTGATAATTAAAGCTTAACTTGATAATTAAAGCTTAACTTGAGCTTTTGTTATCAGAGGAACGACAACAAAAGCGCTAAAATACATATAAAGGCATACAAGGATTAATAACTACTTGATAATGCTTACGCTGAATACATGAACATTTTCAATTCAATCAAAAACTATCAATACAATTAAAGTACCCGAGACAATCATGATTGTCTCGGGCTATATTATTGTTTAAATTTTATTTATCAACTGGATTAGCATTATCACCATGGAAATTTGTCTCGTTGCAATTGTACTTTGGACTTGGTCCATATTTATTAGACTCTGTTTTACTATCTAAGCAAGTCAATACTAATATTAATATCGACCCAATCCAGTAGATTAAGCAGATAATTCCCATAAATATTAATACCGCTGAATTATCTATATTTAATATATAATTAAAAGCAGATACAATGATAGTGAAAACATAAAAAATAATCGGAAGAGTCATCGTCATTGAGCGATCATGGAATCTTCTTGATAATATCGCAACATTAGGTATTAATGTAACTAAACTATAAATAAAAATATAAATTAAAGAAAAGATTAAAATTCCTACCCCCAACAAGATAAATCCTTCACTTTTAAAAGTTTCACTTGATATTAAAAAGATAAATCCAAAAGCGTAACCAATAATTGCAGGAATCATAAAAATTAAATGCCATAACATAGCAAACCAATACTCACTTCTACGTGAGCGCCCTTTAAAATTAAAATAGTTAGTCCAAAATAATTTAAAAGCTTGTGTAAATCTAACTTTTTCTCTCATTAGATATACTCCTTTTCATTTTGTCATTAAAACAAGTGTTTTAAATCAACACATTATTTGTTACATTAAAAAGAGTTTATTTCTATTAAAACTCATATTGAAAGTATAACAAAAAGTATTTTAAATAAAAATAGTAATATAAAACATAATATTTCAATTTACATTTTTTTAAGTAAATTCTTTTAATAAAAAAGAGAGATGATATATTTGGACTTTATAAATCAGCAGACAACTCAAACTGCAAAAGCTTTATTAGGTGTTAAAATTATATACCAAGATGACTATCAAACATATACTGGATATATTGTAGAAACTGAAGCTTATTTAGGTATACAAGATAAAGCGGCACATGGTTTTGGTGGCAAAATAACACCAAAAGTGACATCTTTATATAAAAAAGGTGGCACAATATATGCACATGTGATGCATACACATTTATTAATCAATTTTGTTACACGAACTGAGGGCATTCCAGAAGGTGTACTTATTCGTGCTATTGAACCAGATGAAGGTATCGGCGCTATGAACGTCAATCGTGGAAAATCTGGATACGAGCTCACTAATGGTCCAGGAAAATGGACTAAAGCTTTCAATATTCCACGGTCAATTGATGGCTCAACCTTAAATGACTGTAAATTATCTATAGATACCAATCATCGCAAATATCCAAAAACTATTGTAGAAAGTGGTCGTATCGGTATTCCTAATAAAGGAGAATGGACAAATAAACCACTACGTTTCACTGTTAAAGGCAATCCATATGTCTCTAGAATGCGCAAATCAGATTTTCAAAATCCCGACGATACATGGAAATAAAAAAGGGAGCAGGATATTATTATTTGTCCTACTTCCTTTTTCTAAATTTATTCAAATTAAAATCTGCAGAAAAGTGCATTTTAAAATACACCATTCATTGTTTATTGAAAATACCTCTTTCCTCAATTTTTGAGCTAATGTTAGAAAAATGCCTTTATTTCACTGTAATATCTCCATTTTCATTAATTAATTTCACTTTATTATTCCCATTGTTAACTTTACTATTATTTAACACACGATGATCGATGTCTGTTTGCCCTTCTTCATTACGAGTGATGATTTGGGTGTGATGAAGTTCTTTTTTATAATTCAAGTTTATATCCCCTTCTTCATTTTTAATACGTAAAGGAATATCAGGGGGCAATTGTTTCATTTGAATATCCCCATTGTCATTTTGAATATCAGCATGATTAAAATGAATATCTTTCGTATGAATATCTCCATCCTCATTATGAAGCGTCACCTTTTTATATCGTCCGTTTTGAACTTTAATGTCTCCAGATTCAGTATCAAATCTTCCTGTGTCACTATTTACTCCAACAACATTTAAATCCCCATCATTAGTTTTAATATCTATGTTTTTAATATATTTAGGTACTGTAATCGTAATATGATTACTAACATGACCTTGTATTCTAAAATTAATATGCGGCCTTGTTTGACGCTCTGTAATTACCCAATGTTGATTGTTCACCTTGCTAGTGACGTTTAAATTTTTGTCATTCCCTTTGGACTTAACCGAAAAATGTTCACCTTTTTTCACAGTTATATCGCTTACTTTTCCATCAACGTAAATACTTTTCACAGTATTATCATCATAGTTTTTCATTAAATTTGTTGTTTGATCATTATATTGCTTGTCTTTACTCAATTTTTTATTTTGTGCATATACTCCCACGCTACAAATAATAATTAGTGACAAGCCTATTAATAATATTATCGCTGAAATTTTTTTCATGATTGTACACTTCCTTTGACAATAGAAATATTCCATTTTAAATATTTCATAGTTAAGTAAAATAGCCACTTAATGAGGTAGTAAGTCACCACTGCAAGTACAAGTCCAACACCAAACATTAAACCAGTCATAAATATGTCATATAGGATAATGGAATGAAAACCATCCATAATTCCTTTAATGAGCAACATCAATGGTGCAACTAGTGAAGCTAGAGTAAAAATGATGAAGGTTAATACGAGCAGAATGCTTAAAAAAGCTGGTATTGTAACAATAAAAAAGTTAAGCAAACTTAGCCCCATTACTGCTACAATTGCGGATGAAATATTCATTAAAGACACTTTTTGATGTGCATTTTCTACACTAAAAGTAGCTGTAAGTTCCTTACCTATTACTTTTGGATTACCTAACTCTTTACATACTTCTGATTCAGACTTTCCCTCTTGCTGTCCGCTATAAAAGTGCGTATCGTACTCATTCAAAATATCTTCTTTTTCTTCTTTATTCATATGTTTCAAATGCTTTTTAAGTTCTTTTAAATAATCATTTTTATTCATTCATTCTCACTCTCCTCAATGAAATGTTCTACAGCTTCCGTAAACAATTTCCATTCCTCTTCCAATTGATCAACCCTCGCAGCCCCCTGTTGAGTTAATTGATAGTACTTTCTAGACGGTCCTTCAGTTGAAGGTTGATAATACGTACTCAGTTCCCCACTTTTAACCAAACGCCTTAGTAGAGGATAAACTGTACCTTCAGCTATGGTCATGTATCTCGAGATATTTTGTACAAGTGAATAACCATACTGATCTTCTTTTTTAATAATAAGCAGAACGATTAATTCTAAAGCACCTTTCTTAAACTGTGCATTCATATACCTACCTCCTCAATCGTATAAACAGTATTAAACTATACACAGTAGTGATTTAAAATAACTATAGCATCTACTACTATACATTGCAAGGTACTGTGTCTAATTTATTAATACACACATCTTTATACAAATCTCACCATCTTTTATTGATAAATTATAAAAATTAATGTTTTTAATATACTTATATCATTATTTGGCAAACTGGATTTATTTTATTTGTGTATGTATAATGTGTATTATGGGACTTTATAAGGTTTACATTGAGTTACTCTAATATATAACTAGTTATATAGGGTTTCATACAAAGGGGGCTTTTAAATGATAGAATTTGATGCAATTACCACATTATGTTTGGCATGTGTTTTATATTTAATTGGTCAAACAATAATCAACCATGTTTCTATTTTAAGACGAATCTGTATTCCAGCACCTGTCATTGGTGGTCTTTTATTTGCAATATTAGTGGCTATATTAGATTCATTTAATATCGTTAAAATAAAACTTGACTCGGCGTTCATTCAGAATTTCTTTATGCTCGCTTTCTTTACTACAATTGGACTGGGCGCATCATTAAAACTATTCAAAATTGGTGGAAAAGTCATGTTGATTTATTTCACTTTTTGTGGAATTATGGCTATTTGTCAGAATATTATTGGTGTATCACTCGCTAAACTCTTAAACATTAAACCTTTATTAGGTCTTACAGCAGGTTCAATGTCAATGGAGGGTGGTCACGGTAATGCTGCAGCTTATGGTAAAACCTTACAAGATATGGGTGTAGATTCAGCAGTTGCAGCTGCTTTAGCTGCCGCTACACTAGGCCTTGTATTCGGTGGACTCATTGGCGGTCCCATCGTTAAATATTTAATAAAACGCTATGATCTTAAGCCAGAGCATCGTGACGATTCATTTAAAAATTATGGTATCGTTGAATACAATCAATCATTACATACAAAATATAAACCTATTCAAGTCTTTTTTATACAATTTTCTATACTCGTATTTTGCATGGCATTAGGAACATATATTGGCAATACTTTTACCGA